>Ga0209417_1004572_pt1 | contig 16351 bp, 10 predicted proteins | sample RifGroF2_FD_184002 | JGI IMG/M metagenome (GOLD analysis project Ga0209417, IMG submission 184002) | Groundwater microbial communities from Rifle, Colorado, USA - Groundwater F2 (SPAdes) (version 2) | ecosystem: Environmental > Aquatic > Deep subsurface > Groundwater | place: Rifle, Colorado... | reverse complement strand
TCTAAGTTAACGGCTATCAAAGCACTGCTCATGGACTAATTTCCCTTATCAGTTTTTATGAGTATGAGTTTGCTTCGTCAGGCAACGTTCTTAACATATAAAAGCACAATGGAATCATTACTACCGCGATGATACCCGTTACTATAAATACTATGCTGTAAGATAAATAATCACACAAGAATCCCATCATGATGGGTCCCAGGGCCAGCGACGCATTTTGCGCAAGCAATTGCAAGCTGTAATATCCCGCCCTATTTTCCGGCGATGGAATCCCAAGCAACAGCGCGGTCTGTGCCGAACATATCAAAGCGCCAAAAACCGCAGATATGGCAATACTAATATAAATACCATATTGATTGGGCATAAGAATAGGAATGAACAGAGCAATTGCCGCAAGAATAAAGGAATACGGCAGCACTCGTTTAGGCCCAAACTTGTCAGATATTTGGCCAAGCGGAATACTGAGGGCAATTCTGGCAACCTGGTTTATAATCGCCATTATCGCGGCCGTAGCTGCCGCCATCTTGAGGCCGCTAAAGCCATAAATATTGACAAATATAAATGTTTGCGTAACAAGTGTGGTGTACACGAAAAACATAAGAATAAATCGCATATAGGATTTGTCCTGCCACGCTATTTTTAGCATCTTTGCAGACCATGGCGGAGGCGATTTTTCCACCGGCGTCGGAAGCTCTTTTGCAAACAGCGCGGCAAAATAACCGCCCTGCATAATAATCCATCCCAACACGATCACATATCCAAATGCTGCCGGCTTTGATACATGTGCAAGTATCCATCCACCTAAAGCCGCTGCCCCTATCGACGCCACTCCGCCGATACTCAGAGAGTAGCCGGTCAATCTTCCTCGATGACTCATAGGAATGCAGGCAGCCATATACTCCTGACAAGGCAGGCTCACGAAGCCAGAAAAAAAGCAGTGAGCCAGCATCAGGAAAAATACGCACATTAACAAATACGAATTTGAAATCTCCATGCTCTGGGCCAATATAGCAGCTACACCTATTAATAACGCCATCCCAAGATACGGGACATTGACAAAAAAGAGATATTTCTTCTTTGTCCTGAAATACCTGGTTATCCAGGGTGAAATTATTACACCGATCAGTGCCATGAAAGGTGCGCCTGTGATAATTCCTATCATGGTATTTGAGGCGCCAAGAAACACAAGAAATGGCTGCATCGCAAGTTGAAGATCTGTCCAGCCCGTATTGTACGTTGCACTAAGCAAGATCAGTACTATCATATTCCGCTTAACTGCTGGCGGAGACAGTTGCGGTTCAGACTTAACGGAACAAGCCTGACCATCAATTGGAGAGCCATCTGCGGCAGTAATTAACTGACTGATTTTTGACACATATATCCTTTAAAACCATAATTATAAATATAGGAACTGCGGTATCCGGATGTGTTACACACTATAGGCCCCTGGATATTAAATATAGTTGAGCGATGCCGCCTTCAGCCTTAAACTTCAATTCAGATAGCTTGTTGGAGACAAAAAAATACTCACCTTCTCTTACGTAATCGGTGCCTGATTTGCTCTCAATTGCACAGTTACCTTTGACAGCAATTGCAATATACCAGGGCGCATTATATTCTACTTTAACTTCCTTGTTAATTGTTAAACGGTCTACCCTGAAACAAGGCGTAATGCGTGCATCAATCGCCTGTTCGATAACTCCCCCACCAAGCTTTTGCACATTATCAGGAACAAGCGTTATTCGTTTTAGAATATTTTCTTTGGTATCCCGACCTGTGTAATCAAAACATTCAAGCCCGATTTCAGGTTTCAAGGGTCCCCACATATCGGAATACGTCAGCTGCGTATCACCGATAAATTCTTCCGGCTGTATTACCCAGTCAGTAGGCTCCTGTACTTCCAGAAGAAAGACGCCGGGTCCGATCGCATGAGGCATTCGCCCCGGTATAAAATACATTTCACCAGGCGAGACTTTTACACGATGGAGGCATTGCTCCATGAAGGCGATATCCTGATGAATCACAGCTTTTTTGAATTCTTCCGGCTTCACACCTTCCTTGAAACCCATCAATATATAAGGCTCGTGCCCATCAACAATACGGGTGTTCAATATGAACCATGCCTCAGACTTTCCATGTTCACTGTTAAAATATTTGCGAGCAAATGCAATGTCATGGTGACATTGTATTGGGAGCCGTATTGCAGAATCGAGAAATTTGCACAACACTCCAATACCGTCATTCTCAGAAAAACTTTCGATCCCAAGGGCCTCTTTCGGGCTTTGTGAAAGAATATCTCTAAAATACGGGCCGGTTGAACCATCCGGCAGTTTAACTTTTGAAAGGCCCTCATTAGCTGATTCGGGCCGTTTTGAGCAATAGTTGTCGAGGCAAGCCAATCCTCGGGAAAATGGTTATCAGCACCATCGCCATTGCGCGTAAATTTATCAAGCAGCTTTCCGCCAAGATAACATCGCCAAACACGATTCGGCTCAAAAAAAACTGGTTTTTCAAGGGAGCCTTTACAGCTCATATTTCTCCTATTTTACTTCTGCTGACACAATATACTTCTTCGTTGCGATCAGGGCACCGCATTTAACCAGCGACTTGCGACAGCGGCAAAATCCGAAAAATTAATTTTATTGTCGCCATTCACGTCGCCGTTTATAAGCGATAAGTTAACAGTACCCGGCACAGTGATCGATTGAGTCTGGGCAAGCCAATGCGATGCTTTAGCCCGTATTTGTACTGTGCCTGCGGTGAAAACGGACAAATTGAAATTACCCTGAGCGTCTAAATTAGCAGTATATGATTCAACCTGTTCACCATTTTGCAAGACATCAAACGTAACGTTGACATCGGCAACTTTGGAACTATCAAAATCGAGCAATTCGACATGACCACTGACGGTTTGGGTGGATTTGAGAGAGAATATCGCAACATCGCCATAAACATCTCCAATTCCTAAATCAAACGTAAGTACGCCATTGTCAACGCTGTAACTATGCCCAGTTACGCATTTTTCAATAACATAGTTATGGGGCAAATGCACTGTTTGTGTGCCGCCGGTAACACCGATTACACCAAGCAGACCCGCACCAACAATAAGCTGATTATCGCTCTCCAGCATAGGTGTCATCCCCGCTTCTTTAGCCAGATTGCGAATAAACTGCGGAGACAATGCGCCGGGGAAACCGCTCCATACAACGGTGTGCTTGCCGGGAGATGTACGACGTTCGACCAACATACCGGGAGTATCGCTATTTCCATAAACAGCAAGAACTTTACCTGCTGTTCCAGACGAGCGGACAAAACTGTTATAGTAACCCATTTCGGTTCGCCAATAACAAAGCGTACTGCCGGCTCTGATGCCCGTTAGAAGATTATCGCTGATACCCGATTTAATCACAAGAGGCTTGCCGCGAGTGGCGGGGTCTTCGGCGATATTAAAGCCTGTGATGATTGATGGATTGTTTGACGTTCCCGGCGCAGCCAAACCCGGGGCGAGCATATAGACTATAACCCTGCCGCTGTTGCAATATTTCGTCTTAATGGCATCGGCCTTAGCTAAACTCAAACTCAGGGGATTGAGGAAAATTGCCACTTTCGGCAAAGTTAGATTTGGATCAAGCGCATCAGACATTAAAAACCACTTGACAGGCATGCCCGTTCGTCCCCAAACACTGCTAAAGTTCCAGCCCATTGCCTCGCAGCTGTTCTGCACAGCGGAAAGCATATAATAGCGTCCGACTTTGCCGCAATAATCGCCGGCATCCTCATCAACAAATACACCAATGTAATCTGATCCAAGCGAAGGTGCTGCTTTGGCATTACGGGAAATATTGGTAACAGCATCTTTGACGATTTGCATAGTTTCGGGATGCCAGAACCAGCCGCCCCACATGTCAAAGAAATGGTTAGTGCCGCCGGAAGCTACCGCGCCCAAAACCATAGCATCAACCTGACGCTTATACTCCGCCTGGGACTTAGGAATATGCGGTAGATCGTAAGTGTCCCATGTTTCCAGTCCACTCAGGAGATTTCGTAAATCGAGTTCATCGACAGTGAGTTTGCCATGATAGGCAGCGCCAAGCAGACCGCCACGGGAAATAAAATCAATGTAAGGAGAATCCAACATACTCTTCATATCTGTGTGTGAAAGAGGATATGCTGCCGGCAGGGTCGGCCACCACTGGCCGCAAAGCAGTCTGCCGCCGCTTCCTTCTTTGAACGCCTGGCAAAATGAAATCTGACGCCGGGTGTTACTAACGGAAAGAAATTTATTGTAATCAAAGCCCTGGGATTCTGTGCCGTTATAACTCATAAGAGGACTGCCGGTAATTTTCTCATGACCGCGAACATCGTTGGAAGGCATTTGGGCACTGTCAAACGTAACACTGAAACCCCATGCTGCTGAAAGATTTGCATCTGTAACATATTTTTCGCGGAGGTACTGGCGAAAGGCACTAAGAGCGCCCTGGCTGTAGCAGGCGAATTCAACTTGTCCTGTCGAATTGTCCGATGAGTATAGCCATTGCCCATCCGTACTGCCGTTGATATAGGCACCAATGACAACTCTGCCTTCGGGAGCAGAAGCAAGCCAGGCGCCCAAGGCGCGTAAAAACGTTGAACCGTCGGTGCGAAACTGTGCCGAATGGTTGGAGGCTTCCCAGCATTCATAAGTACCAGGAGGGTTGCCGCCGTAACGTACTACACGACCGCCGCAAGCAACAGCTTTTTCACCTTGCATGTTAGCATGAACATCGTTGGGATATTCGACTCCCCAATTATTGTACACGTTAACAAATAAATTCAGCATCACATAAGAATTGGGGGCACGGGCAATAGCATAGCGAATTGCCGCCCTCAATTGTTCAAAGTTATAGCTGCCAGCACCGAGCCATATATTGCCGGGCGCCCCCGGTGTATCGGTTGTAGGCCCTGCTTTGACCGTTATACTTTCTATGTTGATGCCGACATTGTACATATCACCAAAACGGGCCGACGTATAACCGGCCGACGCCGATAAATGAATAGTTGGATCAAGAGGATTGCCATTGACCAAAAGCTTGACTTTATAGGGATCGTCAGTTCGCACTATTTGCGGAATAGCTTTTGCACGGCGAGTCAATTTAATGTCGATCTGCGCATCGGAAGTCAATACTGCCGCATCCGCCGCAGGCTCATTTCCATCAACTTTATAACGCACTTCCGGTGTTCTGGTGTTGGCTGGCGGCATCCATAATGGTTTTGCCTGCGCCGGCTCGAGCCGGATTGAAAGTACCCGGCATTTTACCGCGTTGCCATTGAACACAAGAGATGGGGACACTTTAGTTGTCGTTGTTCCAGGTGTCCAAGTCATGCCTACAACATGGCCGGTTTTTGTGGGAAACCATTGTCTTTCCAGATTCACGGTGCCAACCAACTGATCAGAAGCATTATACTCCATGACAGCAGGCGTAACAGAGGCACCAAATTCGGAATCGCTGATTGACAATTCCCAAATGATTCGGACCTGGTCGTCTACACCGCGGATAATTACGAGTTTTTCCAGACTGCGGGCTTCGATACTGGCGGCGGAGGTTGAGCCGTCCCAGATAAAGGCCATGTTATTGCCTTCGTCAGTGATCAGAAGATCAGAACTGCCGATTGGTTTATACCAGCCAACGGTACCATCAACTTTAAAATTTACTGCCAAAGGAGAAACAGCCGGACCAATAATCTCCTCTGAATATCCTTGAGCAATATCAGCAATGCTGCTGCTGGCAATGGCCGCCCAAACAATAAAAAAAACACGATGCAAATTTATTTTGATTTTACTCATATATTTTACCATCAAATTTTAAATTCAGTTTTGAAAGACACGATACGAATCTCATTTGCTCCAAACAATATATGTTCTTTTTTTGCTATATTTTTCGAGCAAACCAACTCGTATCCATTCTCCGGACAAATCCAGAATTGCTCTTTATCCGTCATATTGAACAGGAATAATATCCTGCCCTCTTCTGTTTCGAGAATTCGCGTAGAAAATGCCGGATACTTATCCAACTTGGCAACAGCCCGATCACATGAATCCCCGATCAAGAGATGCAGGAGACTTATCCAGTTTTCGTCAGGAGATAAAAGATATGCCAAGCCTGGACTAAAGCCTGTCATAATCGCCTTACCCTTGCCATAGTGATTTCCCACAATGGCTGTCTGACCATTTTCGTAACAGGCAACAGCCTCACCGCCCTTAAGATCGAATTCTGCATTCATTCTTTTTGAAAGCAGCGATTGTTTATCAGGGAGCGTAACGCGGCGGTCTTCGCCATTCTCGGCGACTCTATATACTTCCTGAGCACCAAATAATTCTACCAGGCCGGCTCCGGGACGTATGCATTGCAGTATGCTGCTTGATTCCCGCTGAGCAATACCACCCTCAGCGATAAGTTTACCGCCATGTTTGACATAATCAGAAAAGATCCTGCTCTGCTGGTCATTAACAATCAAGAACATAGGCAAATAAACAACCTCGTACTCGCTGATATGTTCGAGTTCATGACTTGAGAGCATATCGACCTGGATTCCAGCCTTCCAGAACAAATGGTAAACTCCCTGCAGCGCGGTCTTGTACGTGTTGACCCAAGTACCGTAATCGACCGTCAGGCCGTAATCACCCATGTGCCTGGTTTCCTCGATTCGATTGACGAGGTCGCTTGCAAAATCGTAAACGACGGCTATCTTCGGTTTAGGAACTTTCGCCGAAACAAATAATTGTGAATTTTTGTTGATAATAGAAAAAGCTTTTCGCAGCGCAATACTCGTTTGATTGTCGCGTCCGTCGGTTTCGACTATCCCTGCATCGTTTGTTTCCAGCCCAACTCGTTCTTTCTTGTACTGCCAGAAGACAATTCCCTTTGCCCCGCAAGCTATTGATGACCACAGCCATCTGACAACATCATCCGATGATTCTTCCCGCATCCAGCTTCCAATAGATGGATATATTTCGTTCACCCAGAAATATCCGTCTCCGGACACAGACCGTATCCAGTCATTGATCAAGAACGGGAGGCTCTGGTCGAGAGGCTTGATGGCTCTTCTGGTTGGAAATGATGTACCATAAAAATCGACGCTCTTTCTGGTCAGATAATCGTCCGAAGTATCACACAACACATCCTGTAGTACGCTTGCCATTCCAACATGAGCAACAACCGCTCGCGATGGATCCAGGCTGCGAATTGTTTTTTCAACTTCCTTTACACGCCATGCAACGCGAGTGGCAACCCATGTCCGCCACAGCTGCATCTCGGAAAAATCGGCTGTGTCCCTTGGAACATCTACCCAATCAAAGTCAGCCCAGCACTTACCCATAAAATCGTTCAGTGCATCGATATTCTTGAATTGCTCTTGTAACCAATGCCTGTAATTGAGCAGCGAATGTTCGCAGCAGCATTCTCCGATAGGACGCGAGCGGGGCTCGTTCCATGCATGCCATATCTTAATTCGGTCACAGCCAACATACCGTTTGACAGCCTGGGCCACAAATTCTTTTGCCGCCCCTATCACATGCGGATTATCAAAACACGGCAGCCATCCGCCGGCATAAAATGCCCCATGAGCTATCGGCCAGATTTTTTCGCCTTTCAATCCGATCCGGTAACCGTCATATTTTTTGAATATAAAATCCGGCGCCGTCTCCAGCATGGGCTTGAATATGACATCAAGCTTATTTTCCTCTGCAAGTTCAAGCAATCGGTCGATATCATCCCAGACATATTTCCCTTCGATGCGTTCATGCCATCGCCATTGCGGACGCAGTTGGATCATTTGCATCCCAAGGTCTTTTATTTTCTTCAAATCACCGGCCCACTCCTTTGCTGTTGGCGTAGGTTCGCGATAATACTGCGTTCCCAATACAATGGATTGTCGATAGCTCGTCATTGCCAAGTCTTTCATTTCAAAAAATCCATTCTTAAAATTGAATCAGATTCCCTTTAGACCGGCCTTGATCAAATGCAGGTAGGTTCCTACCCACTTGTTGGCCGTAAGCGCATAATCATTATTCCAATTACCAAAATCAGTCGTCCAGAAATGATTCTGGGGGCAGCTGCCTTTTGTCCGCACCGGACTGTTTTCAACCTCACCCAAAAACTGGAAATAAGTCTGCCAGTTTGCATAAGCTTGTGCCCATTCCTTATATTGTTTTTTATGGGTTGCCTGCCATGCTGCAAGCAGAGCGTCGCCCATTTCATTTCGATTCATCAACAAGTTGAATCTTCCGCCAAAACCCCGACCGTATATCGGTCGCCAGTTAGCATGTGTGATTCCTCCGGCAAGCTTGATATCTGTCTTGTACGCACCCAGCGTGATTTTGCTTTGAGGCCGAAGCAGCGTCTCTTTAAAATCGAATGTAACGGCATAAGCTAACAAAGTATCAGTATATCTGCTCAAAAGCTTTTCATACCGCGGATTCTTTGTAAGTTTGTAAGCCTCAGCCATGCACATTATGATATACGACAAGCCCGTCGGATCCATGCTCTTTGCACGATAAACAAGGTAATCCAGTTCACCGTTTCCGAACTCAGCCAGATCTTTTTCAAGATGGTCTGCCGTGATTTTCAAAAGCTTCATGGCCGCATTACGCCACTTCTCTGATTTGTCGATACCATACAGTTTCAGTAACGCCACAACCAAAAAAGCTGAAGACGCAGGCTGATATTCGACAATCACCTCGGCCTTATGGTCTTTGCGAGAGCAGAACGAAAAATCTGACCGCCATCCCATATCAATCAGCTTCTTGGAATATTCAACGGGAAACTGCCATAGAGTTGGGATCGTGCCATCACTTGCCTGTTGCCGCAGTACCCACTGCCCGATCTTTCTGGCACTTTCAAGACAGTCTTCCCACTTAGTCATACTGTATATCTGCGAGAGCCTTAATATGAAGTCCGCCTGACCCGCTGTCCATATAACATCAGGAAACCAATATGTGGTTCTGATGGCTTCATCCATATCGCCTTTTTTCTTATAGTGCACCCCTTCTGGAACATGGAATTTGGGGTTTGTAAGAAAACTGTCCAGCATCTTTCTTGCGTGGTTAGTATATTGCTCCTGTTTTGGTTTGAGAGCCATTTCATCAGCGTACAGCAAAAGATTGTATGCGTTTTCTACCTCCCACGCTCCGCCCCATCCAGGCCCTTCGCTCCAATCCTGGAACTGAGGTTTGTCTGCTGTCCCATCAACAGCGGAATAGTACATAATCCCTTTATGTTCCGCATGGTATTTTTTCGGATCCATGAATTGATTCACCGCCATATCAACATATCGTTTATATGGGTATCTGCTTGCATGCTTTTCAAGCGGCTGGATCTTTTTGTTCTTTATCCTGTGTTCGTAAAACCTGCCCTGTCGCAAAGCAAGAACACAACCTAATTCAGCCCATTGCCCAGCTTTCAATATATGTTCATGTTTGGTTACATCTGCATAACCCGGTGGGGTTCTTAAATGAAATTCGAGACTCTCAGGATCCGGGTGTTCGGCAACAAGTGCTTGGCAGCCGGAAAATCGGCGTATGGGCTTACGTTGAGTATTTACCATCCACAAAGTCAAACCCGGATTCTTGTATGAATAAGACATCTGCGTCGGGCTTTGAGTCCAGTGATAATTGTTAATCACATCGCTGGATGCGATTTTGATTCCCCAACTCAAATGCGGCGACACAATATCTTTGAGTGCATGAAATCGCAAAACCAGTTGAACACACTCGGAGTCTAATTTTTTATATTCGAAGGTAACCTTAATACCGGGCTGCTCATACTCATGCTCCCAGGATAAGACATTATTTTTAAAACTGGAAAAATCTGGTTGCACTGGCATCGCGCATTCAAAGCGTTCCCCGTTTGCCCAGACCACAATTCCGCATTGCTCACTTTCGGACGCAAGAAGCGTGCCATCATTGTCACGAATAGACAGGCGAAAGCGGTCCTGGACTTTTCCTCGTTCGTGCGCACCGTATTCGCTGTCAAATACAAACGTGCACTTTTCCAATTTTAATTCATACTTGGGCCACATCAAATTTTCTCCGACCAGGTGCAGCTTTCTCATACCTTACATCATTTTTGGCTAACCGCAAATATCGCGGTGTCGCCATAAACGTCGCCATAGCCGAGTTCAAACATAAGCTTGCCATCCTTAATATCGTACTTGTGACCACTTAAGCATTTCTCTACTTTGAAATTTGCCGGCAAATTCACCGCCTGTGGGCCGCCATTTAATCCGCCAACCGCCAAAATACCTCCGCCAATGATCAGTTCGTCATCGGTTTCCAGCCATGGTTTCATACCGGCTTCTATTGCCAGGTTTCTCACAAACTGTGCCGTAACAGCGCCGGGGAAACCTGCCCATACGACCGTATGGTCTTTTTCACGCCTGACGAGCATGCCGGGGATATCCGTCTCCACATACTTGGCCAGGATTTTATCATTTTTGCCCGGCACTGCGGAGGCATTGGGATAGTAGCTCATTTCAAGTGTCCATGATTCGAGCATACTGCCCGGCCTGATCCCTTTTAAAAGAGCATCATCGGCACCCAAGGCTATCAGCGGTTTGTTTTTTGTCCTTGGGTCTTCATGGATATCAAAACCGGTGATTTTCATAGGATTATTCGCATCACCCGGCGCAGCCAGTCCCGGTGTCTGCATATACGTCACCACCCGGCCGTTGTTATAGAACCTTTTATGAATTGCCTGTGCCTGTTCCAAATCCATCGTAAGCGGGTTTAGGAAGATCGCCACTTTCGGCACAATAATGTCGGGATTGAGCGCATCGTCCATGAGGTAGAACCTCACCGGCAAGCCTGTTCGTCCCCAGATCATGTTGAATGTCCATGTACCCATCGATTCGGTTGCGCTTTGCACCGCATTGGTCATATAGTATCGCCCCAAATGCTGGACGTAATTTGCCGCATTCTCATCGACGAACACGCCTACGTAATTTTCTCCGATAAATGGCCCTTTCTTGACACTATCGTAAAGTTTCGTTTACCATCTGCATCGTCTCAGGATGCCAGAACCAGCCGCCCCACATATCAAATAAATGATATCCGCCGCCTCCCGCAAACGGCCTGACTACATGCGACGTTATATGTCTCTTATATTCTGCCTGAGACTTGGCGATCCATGGGAGGTCAAATTCTGTAACATTCCATGGCTCAATGCCGGATTTAAGGTTCCGCAGGTCAAGTTCATCCACTGTCAATTTGCCGTGGAACACTGCGCCCAAAAGTCCGCCGCGCGAAATAAAATCAATGTAAGGAGATTCCAATATACTCTTCAAATCCGTGTGTGAAAGAGGATAAGGAGCAGGCAGGGTCGGCCACCACTGGCCGCAAAGAAGTCTGCCGTTACTGCCGTCCTTGAGTCCCTTGCAGAACGCTATCTGCCGCTGGGTGTTGCTGACCGAAAGGAATACGTTGTAATCCGCACCCTGCGCATCCCTGCAGTTATAACTCATGATCGGGCTTTCGCCTTTTACGCCCATATATTCAATAGGCATGCTCTTGCTGCGAACGGAATAGGCAGGTATTTCAGCTGTATCGAACGTAACCGTAAAGCCCCAGGCTCTAGCCAATGCCTCATTTGTTTTATATTTGTCTTTGAGATATTGCTGGAAGTTATCGCGTGCACCCTTGCTGAAACAGGCGAATTGGTCTTCAGGAGTAACGAGCGAATTATCGGCTGAAAACAGCCATTGCCCGTCCACACCGCCGTTAATGTAAGCGCCTATGACAACTTTACCTTCCGGAACCGTCTCGAGCCATTGTCCAAGAGCCTTTAGAAATTCAGCGCCATCCTCGCGAAACTGCCTGGAATTATCGGAAGGCACCCAGCGTTCATTCGGGCCTGGTGCTCCCCCGCCATAGCGGGTTGTACGGCCCCATGATGCGACGGCTTTTTCGCCCTTGGCATTGGTGTATACGTCATTGGGATGCTCAACACCCCAGTCATTATAAACATCGACTATCAAATGCAGCATAACATAACTATGCGGCGCACGAGCTATAACATGGCGTATCGCTTCCCTTGCCGGTTCAAAATCGTATTTACCTTTGCCCAGCCAGACATTGCTTGACGCAGCAGGTGTATCCGTTTTGGGGCCTGCCTTTACAGATACAGCGGCAATTCTTAAGCCCGCATCATCAAAATCACCGAAACGCGATGATCCCGTTCCGGCAAATGCCGATAAATGAATCGCAGGCGCTATCCTTTCGCCATTGACGTAAAGTTCAACGCGCGGAGTGTCTGAATCCACTTTTCGTATTTCGGGTTTGGCCTTGGGGCATTTGGCGAGATAATCGTCGATTTCCTTAGGCGTAAGTTTCGCTGCATCAGGCTTGGGACGGATCCCATCGTCCTCGTACCGCACTTCAGGGATTCTTGCGCCGGTTCTAATGAGTGAGTCCCACTTGGGCCTGATCGCAGCCGGCTCAATAACGACCGATTTGACCACGCATCGCATCGCGTTCCCCGTAAACTTCAACGCCGGAATTATCCCAACTGCGTCAGCGGACGGCTCGAAATTCAGACCGACAGTATGAATATGGCCGGGCCCCATTTGTTGCGGCAGCGAAATACGCTGCAGTTCAACCCTGCCCAATTCATTGCCGCTCTTCCCTATTTGAATCGCAATAGGAGTTACCATCGCGCCGAATTCACGTTCTTTTATCGTGATTTCCCATTTCATTCTTATCTGTTTGTTGAACCCGCGTTTGATCTCAAGCATCTGGGAGCTTTTGGCGTATCGAGACCAGCGGCTTTCGTCGAATTCATTATACTTGCTTATGCCTGCAAGGTTTTCTGGACTTGTTGAACCCAGCCATGCAAATTCCACATTGTTGCCGTCAACCCCTAATTTCACACTGTTGCTTTCATATGGAAAAACCTGCCACAGTTTCGCATCCGTGCAATTAAACGACTCCCGCAAGGGTGATGGTTCGGGACCTATTACTTCTTCTGACACACCGGCAAAGACACATCCGTGAATCAAAAAAATACCAGAAAGCAGAAACGCAACGTGGAGCCTGGGGGTCGTCATACATGGGTTCCTTATGAAAAATAACCTGCGGACTAATATATATTATTACAGAGCAGATACTATCGCTCGTGTCTTGTAAACAAATATAAAATTGCGATCTTAGAGAATACTTATTTCCTGGCACCCATGAGCTTTTCCACCAGCGGCTCGATAGCCTCGGCTTCGATCTGATAGCCTTTGGAATTTGGATGGAGACCGTCAGGCATTATGTCTTTGGGCAGTGTGCCGTCTTTTTCGAGGAACTTATCGCCGAAATCCATATAGTAAATCCATTTGCCATCGGCTATGGTCGAGGCAAGCCTGCTAGCCTCGGCATTCTTTTCACGCTGCGGCGAAGGCTTATCGCCGCGAGGAAAAATACCAAGCAGGAGAATTTTCGTATTGGGCAAGTCCTTGCGCAATTTTTGGCATATCGCTACTATGCCCTCGCTGATTTCCTTTGCGGTGTTGTCGTTCCGGTTGGAGTTGTTAGTGCCGATCATCAGGACAGCCAGCTTCGGAGATATGCCAGTGATCTCACCATGATCGAGCCGCCAGAGCATATACTGCGTCCTGTCGCCGTCGATGCCCATATTAAGTGCGTTGCGTTTGTCGTAATATTGCCGCCAAACCTCAATGCCCCTGTCCCACCAGCCTTGCGTGATGGAATCGCCGATAAATATCATATCGATGTTGCCCTGCTTTACACGCTCGAGTATGGCCTGATGGCGACTTTCCCACCACTTGTCGGGCCCCGGCACGGGTGTCACAGCCGAATGTGCATTTGGATCAATTCTATACGCGTTGACTTTTTCGACCTTCTGCGCACAACCGCAAAATGCCAGGCAGCTCACACAGGTCGCGAACAACATCAATCTCATTTGCATCGATACAGCATGTACTGTCATGGCTCACCGATTCGGTCCGCTCATGGTTGCCCAGGCAGAAATCGTATCGCCCCATATGGAAAAATCATACCAACCGATAATTCCCGGTAAGCTTTTTTCACTGATAACATCCTGATACCCCATAGCTAGATGATTATCCGCAAAAAGTACGTTCTTTGTTTTTTTATGATGCAGCGCCCACATTTCAACGCATGCCGGATCGCCCACAGTATAATATAAGTCATCCATCAATAAGAATGTTTCTTTGGGATGTTTAAGATCCCTGACCCTCCAATACCTGCCATAGTCATCTACCGTTCCAAACATGTAGTGATTTATTCCATAGCTGTGTCCCCAGATAAATTTAGTTTTTTCTTTATCTCTCACGCTGGGGCACTTAAATACCTTCACCATTCTGTCGGGATACTTCAGCAGGTCCCTTGTTGACTTGCCCGAATAGGTAAATTTCGAAGCAGCACCGCTCCACCCCAGATATGGCGCCAGTTGCCCCTGCCAATAGTTGCTTCTATCCATATATGGGTTCCATGAAACTGCAGGAGCGCTGCCCTTAAAATCATCTTCATACATTATTAATGCCAGTCCCATATTCTTGAGATTGGAGGCACATACAACCCGTTTGGCTTGTTCCCTCGCACTTTGCAGCGATGGCATTAATATCGACAGCAGCAATGCGATTATTGATATCACAACCAGCAGTTCAACCAGCGTAAATCCCTTTGTTCTGCCGGCGGGAACCGTAATACAATCCACTTTTGATAAATTTAAGGTAGCCCAAGTTTTCTTAAGCATCTTATGCCTCCTTAAAACACTATAACTTTAATTGGAGACCTGATTAATACCAGGTCTCCAATTAAACAATCTAAAACTAGTTACGGCGTCTCTTGAGAACACTCATGAGTCCGCCAAGTCCAAGCAATGCAACTGTCACGGGTTCCGGTACTGCAACGATCTGGAAACCGCTGACCTGAGCCCAAGGCTGACCGGCTGCATAGGTATATATGTTTTCGCCTGTCCATGCGTTCTGGGCCGTAAGATACATCGAACTGCCGGTTACGTTTTTAAACACAATGTAATTACCTGTTGGGGTACTTCCTTGCAGGTTTGTCGTCGAAGACGATGATACCTGGGTAAATGTGTTACTGTTTGCGAAGGCATTCATTGCCTGTACACGGGCATACACGGAAGTTGCCCCTAATGTATATTTTGCGACATAAGCATTCGTCAGTTCCGATGAAAAATAAACCACAACATCATAGCTGGCATATGGGATGTTTATAACGTTGATTTCCACTTTCCCATTCTCGCCCGCTGCCGCCAGACCGCTATCCATCATACGTTCGTTATCATTGTCTGCGGCTCCGAAAGAACAGTTCCAAACCGGAGAAGCATACCAATCCATTTTCGCTCCAGTTAATTGGCCGCTGTTGTCAACCAGGTTGTATTGATTACCCCACGAACTTTGGTCGCTGTTCGTGTTAACCCAGTTGCTCTGCTGGTATTCTGGAGCTCCTGCGGTGCCGCTTACTGTCCAGCCGCTCTGGCTTGGGAACGTCACGGCCATTGAGCCGGCATTAGCTGCCGAAACCGACATCATCGAAACCACTACTAGTCCAATCAAACTCATCTTCATCATTTTCTCATCCTCCGATCCTAAAATTTTCAAATTAACCGCTGCTACAACACGTAGCAGTATGTTTCTAATCCGTAAAACTAAAGCCTGCATCTGAATATCTACTCTTCGTCGTCTCTTCCTCCTTTTTAAAAAAGTTTTACTTTATACTGTCGAACCTTCCAAAAGCCAGCTTCCCGCAATTATGGCAAGGTCAAAATAATCGATATTGCCGTCCTCATTGAGATCTCCCAATAAAGGTTCGTCATCAACATCACTGTTTTCGACGATCTCAATGATCTGGAAACCGCTTATAGATGCCCGAGGCGAGCCAGGCTGATAGGTATATATGGAATTGCCATACCAGCCCGCTGTCACTTGAATGTCCAATGTACTTCCGGTTACATTCTTAAAAACAATGTAGTTCCCTGCAGGAGTACTTCCCTGCAGATCTGCCGTCGAGGTCAGCGGGACCGCGACATAAGTGTCGTTGTTTCCAAAATAGCTCATAGCAGCAAGCTGGGCATACGCCGAAGTTGATCCTATTGTGTATTTTGAAACAAGCGGATACTCCAGTTGCGATGAAAAATAAACCACGACATCGTAGGAAGCATACCCAATGTCGATCACATGAACTTCTGTAACTCCCGAAACAGATGAAATACCGGAATCCATCATGCGTTCATGATCGTTCGTTGCGGCTCCGAAATACCAACTCCAAATCTCGGAGGCGTACAAATCCATTACCGCCCCGGTTGAGAGCCCATTGCAGTCAACC
>Ga0209417_1004562_pt1 | contig 16374 bp, 14 predicted proteins | sample RifGroF2_FD_184002 | JGI IMG/M metagenome (GOLD analysis project Ga0209417, IMG submission 184002) | Groundwater microbial communities from Rifle, Colorado, USA - Groundwater F2 (SPAdes) (version 2) | ecosystem: Environmental > Aquatic > Deep subsurface > Groundwater | place: Rifle, Colorado... | reverse complement strand
CCCGCCTCACGGCGACGCCCTTGTCCTTCGCTAGCATTTCCCCCTGACGGGTATGCAAGGGACTTCCATGCCATGTCGAATGACGTGGTCACCCTCTAGTAGAGCGCCCTGCCGGGCGCACACGCTCAGACCTCATCCACCGCGCGGAGCAGCGGTTGGATGAAGGGCCATAGTTAAGATATTGTCTCTTGTATTTCTTCTTGCATTTATTTCCAAGTCATTCCTGGATTTGAATCGTAAATTTGCATCGCCCATCAATAATCCATTTGAATTTAGATCAATCATTTATTCGATTCTTAACGCCTCAGCCTCAGGAAGACGGCGGAGCCGGATTACCTGAAGGCGAATTAGTTATACAATCTTTTTTATTTTTCTTGTGTTGCCTTCATCCATGTTTCGATTACCCAGAAAAGATCTCTTCTTTCAGTCTGGATATATAATAATTCACTTTCTTCATCATATGCAATAGCTGCTTCACGAGCATCTTTTGGCAATGTCTTTTTCAGTGCAGCTATGTTTTTAATTTGGCTTTTGGGGATCTTAAAACATCGCGTTTCAATGCCTCCGCATAACTCGATAGGCGGTCCAAATAAAACGCATCCTGGTTCTATCCTGTAATCAATATTGAAGTACAATGACACAATTCTAATCAAGTCAGACATGGGAATCTTATCGTAAATTATATTTATCTTCTTCTTCAACAGGAGCTTCATTTCTTCATTTGCTTCCACGTCATTAGGCTCTGCCCTGTAAACGAAACCAATATTGTCATCAGTTAATTTTCTCAAGTAACTCAAAGTGCTGTAGAAGTCGGCATCTTTCAGTTCAACATTTAAAACTTCCTTGTCTGCTATGTACTTTAAGGTTTTGCTTTTCATAATAGCATCTGAATCATCAAACTTGATGAGCTTGTCGGACGCACATCCGGAAAGAAGGATAATGATTGATATTGTATAGAATATTTTCATATGTATAACGCTCAATGGTCTGGCGACGAGTGTAGCGAAGTTGCCAGAACCAAATCTAGTTAGGGCTTCCATTGGTTACGTTCATTATTTCTTGTCATAATTCATCCAATTCGCACCTGCATATCCTTGGACATCTCCGAAGGCGAATAGAATGTTCCCATACTTGTGATGATTAGCCGGTTTGTCATATGCGATTGCGGTATTTGCTGAAACGCTTTCACTATCGCTGTAACCGCCAATATAGACATAATCCACATTGGCTTCGGTTAACTTCTCTCCTTCTTTTGCTGGAACAGTTGTAGAACTGGGGCAAGTATACATTTTAGGATTTTCCAAATACCCTCCTGCTCGCAACATCTCTAATCCTTCTGCACCATTTTTGTCAGGATACTGTCCTTTGTTATCTTGAGAATACGTGTGGATAGCAATTCCGATATGCTTCAGATTGATGTTACATTTGATTTTGCGGGATTCTGCTCGCTCCGATCTTAGAGGGGGAAATAATAGGGATTCAATCAACAAGACAGCTCCAACAATTCCAATAACCATGAATGCTTTTGCAATGCCGGAGAACGGCTTCTTTGCACCTTTATTGTTGATTTCTTCTGTGTTCATTTTGCAGTTGCCCTAACTGTTATTCTACGAAATTTCGTTTTATCAGGAAACGGCTTGACGATATTTTGAAAATTTTCATGAAATCCACAATAAATCAAGAAAATTTACGTTAACTAATATAAAATAGTCTAATAAATGATAGCATAATACAATCTGTACGGAAAATACCTTGATATGCGAAATTTCGTATATCTTGAAACCTTAATATAAAATACAATAATTAGGCTGGAAGGCAAGGGAAAATGGAGGATATCGGGACAAAACTGGTGGAATTCGAGAAATACCTTAAAACCAACAACCTTGTTCCACCTGACAAGGCAAAGTACTATTCCAACTGGGCGGACAAGTTTCTTTACGGTATCAATTACAAGGTTTCCGCGATTGACCAGAACAGTGTTGCCATTTTCATTAATTCCATGAAGAATAACCAGAAATATGCCGACTGGCAGATAAGACAGGCGGAAGATGCTGTCAGGATGTATATGACGAATTTCCTGAAACTCAATACCCGGCCCAGGGTTCCTGAGAAGGCGGCGGACAAGATTATGGGAAGGCTTTCCTGGGAGGAGGCGATATTGAAGTTTAAAGATTGCCAAAGGGCAAGGCATTACTCATGTAGCACGGAGAAGACCTATCTTGGCTGGATTGGGAGGTTCAGGAAATTTTCAGGAAAGGAGAGTGCGGATGCGGTATTGGACGAAGATGTGCGGAACTTCCTGACATATCTGGCGGTGAAGCAGCATGTTGCGGCCTCGACCCAGAACCAGGCATTCAATGCGATCCTCTTGTTCTATAGGCATGTCCTGGCAAGGGAGATGGGGGGCATGAAGGACAATCTGCGTGCGAAGCGGCCGTTGAAGTTGCCTGTAGTCTTAAGCGTTGCGGAAGTCGCAGGAATCATATCAAATCTTGAGGGAACTCCGGCTCTGATGGTGAAACTGATGTACGGATGCGGGCTCAGGCTGAACGAATGCATGAGGCTGAGGATGGACAGCATGGATTTTGTAAGGGGGCTTGTACATGTAAGGGCTGCGAAGGGCGACAAGGACCGGATGGTGCCGATGCCAGTCTCCCTGAAAGAGGAGCTAAAGGAGCATGTCTGAGAGGGCTTTACGAGAAGGACATGGCGCAGGGATATGAACAGGCATTCATGCCGGAATCACTTGATCGGAAGTATCCTAATGAGGCAAAGGAGTTTGGGTGGAGGTTGTTTTTCCCGTCGATGAAGCTGTCGGTGGATCCGAGGTCGGGGAAGGTGATGAGGCGAGCTATCCTTGACAGGACATTTCAGTATATGATAAGAAAGGCGATGGATAAGGCCGGGGTGGACAAGCAGGGGAGTTGCCATGTCTTTCGGCATTCCTATGCGACGCATCTGCTTGAGAACGGGACGGATGTAAGAGTAATACAGGAGCTTCTTGGACACTCGAGCCTAGAGACTACGATGATCTACACGCATGTGGCGCAGAAGAAGCTTGCTGTGGTGGAAAGCCCGCTGGATAGGCTGGGGAGTGAGAAGTCGTCGGTCGATGGTCGTCAGTACTTGCTGGCATCGGTGTGAAGTGGAAAAGAAGAAGAAAAGACTGCCGGCAGGGGTGCCGGCGGTCCGGTAAGACGGTATGGCATGGTACGCCGGCACCCCTGCCGGCATCGGTGTAGAAGTGGCATTGGTGCCAGTCTGCGGAAGTAACTGAATGACAATTTGATAAGTGCTATTTAAGCAGGTTGTATGTCTCGTAAGCCTGCTTGCCAGAATCAAGGAAGGATGCCGGATAAACATATATAACTGGGACGTAATGAGCAACCATTTCCATCTTTCAGGAACAGTGGAAAACCAAAGATGAAAAACAATGACATGAATGTAAGTATTTTAAATATAGTGATTAACGCAGCATGGCACAAATGCCTAGGCTGCGGTGGCTTGGTCACCATAGAAAAGGTCGATATCATTAAATAAATAAAACCCCGCGGAAACCGCGGGGTTTTATATGTCGATTAGACAATGAACTCAGTTCACTTCTTTGCTGATGCCTGTTCTACCGCCACTGCGACAGCTACCGAAGCGCCTACCATGGGATTGTTTCCCATTCCAATGAGCCCCATCATCTCCACATGGGCTGGAACTGAAGAGGAACCTGCAAACTGTGCGTCGGAGTGCATGCGCCCCATGGTGTCCGTCATGCCATAGGATGCAGGACCTGCCGCCATGTTGTCGGGGTGCAGTGTACGGCCCGTTCCGCCGCCGCTCGCTACGGAGAAGTACTTCTTGCCCTGTTCAAGGCATTCCTTCTTATAGGTGCCAGCAACCGGATGCTGGAAGCGTGTGGGATTGGTGGAATTGCCGGTGATTGAAACATCGACGCCCTCATGGTGGTTGATGGCAACGCCTTCGCGGACGTCGTCGGCACCGTAGCATCTCACCTTGGCACGGTCACCGGTCGAATAGGCGGTTTCCTTGACAATGTTGAGCTTGCTTGTGAAATAGTCGAACTTGGTCTGCACATATGTGAATCCGTTGATGCGCGAGATGATGAATGCGGCATCCTTGCCAAGGCCGTTGAGTATCACCTTGAGAGGCTTCTTGCGTACGCGGTTGGCAGATTTCGCCAGACCGATCGCACCTTCAGCCGCTGCAAATGACTCATGTCCGGCAAGGAATGCGAAACAGGCTGTCTCCTCCTTGAGCAGCATGGAGGCGAGGTTGCCATGTCCGATACCTACCTTGCGGTCATCGGCCACGGATCCGGGTATGCAGAACGCCTGAAGGCCTTCGCCCAGGGTTTCCGCGATATCGGCGGCCTTGGTCTGCCCTTTTTTTATTGCGATAGCCGCTCCAAGAATATAGGACCAGCATGCGTTCTCAAAGCATATCGGCTGGATGCCCTTTACAATATCATATACGTTTACGCCCTTGTCTTCACAGACCTTCCTTGCCTCTTCAAGGGATTTCATGCCATATTTGGCAAGCACCGGAGTGATCTGGTTGATTCTTCTGTCATAACTTTCAAAAAGTGCCATTTTAGTATAGTCCTTTCTATTCGTGTCTAGGGTCAATGTATGTCTTCGCTTCTGCAAAACGTCCGTATGTGCCTGTCGCTTTTTTGAGCGCCTCGTTGGCATCTACGCCTTTTTTTATGGCGTCCATCATCTTGCCGAGACTGATGAACTCATATCCGATGATCTCCTTGTTCTCGTCGAGGGCGATCTTGTTCACATAGCCCTCGGCCATTTCAAGATATCTCGGCCCCTTCTTCACGGTGCTGAACATTGTACCGCACACGCTGCGCAGGCCCTTGCCCAGATCCTCGAGTCCGGCACCTATCGGAAGTCCGCCTTCGGAAAATGCCGTCTGGGTGCGCCCGTAGACGATCTGCAGGAACAGTTCCCTCATTGCAGTATTGATGGCATCGCAGACAAGATCAGTGTTCATGGCCTCGAGGATCGTCTTGCCGGTAAGGATTTCCGCGGCCATGGCGGCGGAATGGGTCATGCCAGTACAGCCAATGGTCTCAACAAGCGCTTCCTGTATGACACCGTCCTTGACATTGAGGGTAAGCTTGCAGGCGCCCTGCTGAGGGGCGCACCAGCCCACGCCGTGGGTGAGTCCGTTGATGTCCTTGATTTCCTTTGCCTGTGTCCACTTTCCCTCCTGGGGTATCGGGGCGGGCCCATGGTTGGGTCCCTTTGCAACACAAGTCATTTGTTCAACTTCATGCGAATACATCATGCAAAAACTCCTTTCCGTAAATTACAATTCAAATATTGTTAACTGCAAAATTACCGAATTTAAGGTAGGGATGGCTCTCCGAGCCGTCCGTTCTGATACGGCGCTTTCGGAGAAATCGCCCTACCTTCGCTAATTTTTCAAATGTCTCAGTAATTTTAATTTTCAGAACGGCGGGAAGCTAGCCGACGACTAAGGATAAATCAAGTGTGCCAGCATATAAAATCCTGAATCATGCCTCGCTTTGCAGGCAGACCGGCCAAGTATGACGGTTTCGCCGAAACCGTCTCGAGGCGTTTTCATCGAAAACGCCCTGCCCATGGGGGGAGCGAGCAAAGTTTAACACAATCCTAACAAATCCCTAATCATGCGTGAACAACGGAAAGGCATTTTAGTGCCAATAATTATTTGGAGCAGGTTAACATATGGATACGACCTTAATTCTGGTGATTGTCGTAATAGTGATGGCAATCGTGTTTGATTTCCTGAATGGATTCCATGACTCGGCAAACTCCATAGCGACGATTGTGGTGACAAAGACCCTCACGCCCGGCCAAGCCGTGCTGATGGCGGGACTGGCCAATTTCGTGGGTTATTTCACATTCGGCATCGCGATTGCCAAGACAGTCGGCAAAGGCATAATAAACATTGAGAACATCACCCTGGAAGTTGTCCTTGCCGCTCTAATTGGTGCAATAGTATGGAATATCATTACATGGCTGCTTGGACTTCCCACCTCGAGCAGCCATGCACTTATCGGCGGCCTCATAGGCAGCGCAGTTGCCGCGGCAGGCTTCAAAGCCGTAATCATCAGCGGAGTTGCAAAGATTGTCGTATTCATATTCATGGCGCCTCTGATCGGCATGCTTGCGGCATCGCTGTTCACAATAGGCATATTATGGCTGTTCCGCAAGGCAACACCCACAAAGGCGAATTCCATCTTCAAAAAGCTGCAGCTTCTCTCGTCTTTCAGCTATAGCGTTGGCCATGGGACAAACGACGCCCAGAAAAGCATGGGAATAATCGCCCTGGCACTTTTCACTGGTGGAATAACAAAGTCCTTCCAGCTTGATACATGGGTTGTCATATCATGTTATGCTGCAATATCCCTTGGCACCATGATGGGCGGCTGGAGAATAGTGAAGACAATGGGCACCAAGATCATAAAGATACGCCCCATGGAAGGATTTTCCGCTGAAACCGCCTCCGCCATGGTCCTTATCGGTACAGCGCATTTCGGAATTCCCGTGAGCACGACACATGTCATCGCGGGCTCCATAATGGGCGTGGGAGCCGTCGAAAAGGGCGCCGGCGTGAGATGGATAACTGCACGCAGGATAATATGGGCCTGGTTCCTGACCATTCCACTGACCGCACTGTGTTCCGCCATTACATATTTTGTATTAACGCTCTTCTGACCCTCCAATATCCGCTCAAGAAAATCATTGGGTCCGTCATTTATCGTAAATATTCACTGAAGGACGGGGTTCAGTGAATATTTACATCCAATAAAATGCGAATCCACCAGTTTTTTCATGACAAAGCGACTTTCAACTTAAGAAACATGGCGTCACCGGCCAGTTTTGACATTGTACGGATTAAGTAAACGACATCGTTTACTGAATACGTACCATTTATCAGCATTATTTTTGAAAAAGATGGAACAAAGCCGGTAATCGGCTGTCGAACCAGCCAATGCTTTGCAATGGTTGTTTCAATTGAAAAGGGGAATGAATGGAAAAAAATCGCAATCTGGGCAACATGTTTGCGAATGTTATTGTCGCAAGCCAGTGGCTTCAGGCGCCGCTTTATTTCGGGCTGATCGTGGCGCAGGGCATCTATGTATATCAGTTCTGCGTGGAGCTCTACCACCTCATATGCGGACTCGGCGGGTTCAAGGCCCAGGACATCATGCTCATGGTCCTCGGGCTGATCGACGTAGTCATGATCTCCAACCTGCTGATAATGGTGATTATCGGAGGATACCATACCTTTGTCGCCAAGATACATTTCAGCGAGCAGAACCCGCCGGACTGGCTGGATCATGTAAACGCCAGCACCATGAAAGTAAAGCTCTCGATGGCGCTTATCGGAATCAGTTCCATACACCTGCTGAAATCATTCATCGAGATTGAAAAGCTCCAGAAAGAAGATGTCTATATACAGATGGGGATACACCTCCTGTTCATAATTTCCGCCATAGGGCTTGCCCATGTCGCAAAAATGACAGAGGGGAGCGTCAATGAATCCCGCGCCCACCGCAAGCCCTCGGAGGCGTCAAGCCAGGCATGAATGCCTATTTATCCATGACATCTTGACAAAGGTCGCATGGTATCTATTATAGTTGAGCTGATTTCATAGCTCTGAAAAATTCAGAGTTTTGAAATCGGCTCAATATATATAAAGAACCTGAGCCATACACTTATGAGCAGCAAAAAAAGCATATTCCTGATAAATTTCGAGTATTTCTTCTTTCGCATGGCAATGAACGTCGTTAAAATACTGCCTTTGTGGCTTTGTTTTAAAATTGCGGAGCTGGGCGGACGCTTATTTTTCTTTTTCGACATAAGGCACAGGAACAGGACAATACAGCATCTGCTTCATGCAGGGGTTGTCAAAACCGAAACAGAAGCCGTTGCGCTCACCCGCAGGAACTTCATTCATTTTGCCAAAGTGGGCCTTGAGATTTTCAAGTGCCGTCAGCTCATGACAAGGAAAAACATTGCAAACATACTGACAATCAGCGGGTCCGAACAGTCCAGGAACCTTTTCTTCCCGGCGGCTGGGAAAGCAGAGCCTGCCATAGTAATCTGCGCCCATTTCGGGAACTGGGAGGCGGCGGGACAGGGAATCACAATCTCTTCAGGCATTCCACTCCTGAGCGTGATGAGACCTTTTGACAACCCGAAAATAGGCGACTATATAAACAGCCGCCGCGAAGGGCACACGCATGAGGTTGTTGCCAAGAAAGGTGCCATAAGGCCGCTCCTCCTGGCAATAAAGAAAGGATACTCCATCGCCATAATGGCAGACCAGAACGCCGGTGAAACAGAGGGCGTCGTCGTTGATTTCTTCGGGCATCCGGCCAGCACGCACACGTCCCCTGCTCTTTTGCATCTCAAAACCGGCGTCCCGATACTGGTATTAATGCCTAGAAGAGTAAGTGATGACTTTAAATTCGAATTCATCCTTTCCGATCCGATAATTCACAAGCCGACCGAAGACAAGGAAAAAGACATCAAGGCGATAACGCAGAAATTCACCTCTGAAATAGAAAAAACCATCAGGCTGTATCCTGAACAATGGCTCTGGGCCCACCGCCGGTGGCTCGACATCAACAGGTAGGTTTCTCCTGAAACCGAAACAATAAAACATATGGATATTGTAAAGGAATCAAGGATAATGACACAGGAAAACAGCAAATTGTTCCATGCCATGGAAAAGGACGTGGCGGTTGGAACGCTGAACTCCGATATTTCTCTCGGACTCAGTCCGGAACAGGTGGAAAACGGCCTGGAGCAATATGGAAGGAACGAGCTGAAGGAGACTGGCGGCAGAAGCCTCTTGTCGATCCTGTGGGACCAGCTCCGTGCGGTGATGGTCCTCATACTTGTGTTTTCCGCCGTACTCGCCGGTGTCATGGGCTCATACAAGGACTGCATTGCCATATCCGCCATCGTCATCCTCTTCGTGCTTCTCGGAGTCATCCAGGACTACAAGGCCGAACGGGCGATTGCCGCCTTGAAAAAACTTTCCTCCCCTCTCGTCAAGGTGCTGAGAAACGGAAAGATTGAGGAGATATCCTCCCGGCTCCTTGTCCCCGGAGACATAATAATAATTGAAACAGGCAACATAATTCCCGCGGACAGCAGGATAATTGAAGGCATAAACCTGAGGATACAGGAATCAATCCTCACCGGCGAATCCCAGCCCGTAGACAAAACCGAATCAGTCCTGCCTGAGGCGGAAATCCCTATCCAGGAGAGGCTGAACATTGCATACATGGGTACGACAGTCACCATGGGAAGGGGAAAGGCCATCATCTTCGCCACAGGAATGAAAACCGAGCTTGGAAAGATAGCCGAACTCATGCAGCAGACAAGAGATGGAATGACTCCGCTGCAGAAACGGCTTGACCGCGTCGGAAAACTCCTGGCAGTCCTGGGTTTCATAGTGGCAGGAATTGTCTTTGCAATAGGTTTGCTGAAGGGAAACACGCTTGCCCATATGGCCCTTACCGCAATAAGCATAGCGGTGGCGGTAATCCCCGAAGGTCTTCCCGCCCTTGTCACCATCACCCTGTCCATCGGCGCGCAGAGGATGCTCAGGCGGAACGCCCTCATAAGGAAACTGCCTGCGGTGGAAACCCTGGGTTCGGTCACCGTCATCTGTTCCGACAAGACCGGGACATTGACGGAGAACCGCATGACCGCCGTCTTTATAGATGCAGGCGGGACGCAGATGGACCTCTCTTCGGCGGAGCTGGAGAAAGATTCCATCCTGTATGAGGAGAAGGTGAGGTCGAGGATTTCCGAGTTCAAGCTTGTCCTTGCCGGAGGAACCCTCTGCAACGACGCCGGGATCAAAAATGCGGCCAACGGGAAGATCGAGATTATCGGAGACCCCACCGAGGGCGCGCTGGTTGCGGCTGCCGCCAGGTTTGGAATGGGCAAGGAAATGCTTGAAAAGGAATTCCCGAGGATCTCGGAAAATCCTTTTGATTCGGAACGGAAGCGGATGACGACCATCCACAAATTCCCTCATGATTCATCACTGCATCCTCTTGTTGCGCACCTGGATGGAAATGATTATTCATGCATCGCCTTTACAAAAGGATCTGTCGACGGGCTTCTGGAAATATCCGACAGGTACATGGACGGCGGCCGCATTTCGTCCATGTCCGCGGAAAGCAGGAAAAGAATCCAGGATGCCAACGACATGCATGCATCCAAGGGAATCCGGGTGCTTGGGCTGGCCTTCCAGCTGCGAAATTCGCAGGATGCGGCATCAAAGGATGAACCAGTCGAGAAGGGTCTGATATTCGCCGGCATCTTCGGGTTGATTGATCCTCCCAGGAAAGAAGCCGCGCTGTCAGTGGAGACATGCAGGGATGCGGGAATACGTCCGATAATGATCACCGGTGATCATCCGCTTACTGCAGGATACATTGCCAGGCAGCTCGGAATAGAGACGTCAATTGTCGTCACAGGCAGGGAAATTGAAGGGATGACTGTTGAGGAACTTGAGTCCGTCCTTGATAAAGCGTCCGTCTTCGCAAGAGTGTCCCCTGAGCACAAGCTGAAGATCATCGAAGCCCTCCAGAGGAAGGGTAATGTCGTGGCGATGACCGGCGACGGGGTGAACGATGCTCCCGCCCTCAAGAAGGCCGAGATCGGGGTGTCGATGGGGATAACAGGCACAGATGTCGCAAAGGAAGCCTCGGACATCGTGCTCCTAGACGATAATTTTTCAACCATTGTCGCCGCCGTGGAGGAAGGCAGGGTCATCTACGACAACATAAAGAAATTCGTGAAGTTCTCGGTTGCAGGAAACATTGGCAAGGTCCTGGTTATGCTGGTCGGCCCTTTCCTGGGCAATGCCATACCTCTCCTCCCTCTGCAGCTGCTCTGGCTAAATCTGCTCACAGATGGATTGCTCGGTCTTGGGCTCGGCCTTGAACCCGCCGAGAAGAACATCATGAAAAGACCTCCGTGTTCACCAAAGGAGAATCTTTTCAGCAGGGCAGTAGGAATCCAGATGGTCATTACAGGAACAGCAATCGGACTTGTCTCCCTCGCCATAGGCATGTGGTATTACCATACCGGGGATCCGAAATGGCAGACAATGATCTTTACAATTCTCGCGGTTGCCCAGGTTTTCCAGGCTCTGGCATCAAGAAGCCTGACAAGTTCATTCTTCAAGACAGGAATTACAGGCAACAGGATTCTCCTGGGGATGATCATATCCGTCATCGTTCTCCAGCTTATCGCGGTCTATGTCCCGTCCGTGAGTTATTTCTTCCGCACTGAAGCCTTGTCAGCCGTCGACCTTGCGGTATGCGCCGCGGCCGGCGCCGCAGTATTCTCCTGCATTGAAATACAGAAATATCTTTTCTTGAAAAACACCTCTTTTTCAAGCGGGGAGGCAATCTGAAATAAGAAATTTTATAATTCTATGCAAGTAATGGAACAATTTCGTGTTGCAGCTGTCTACATTGTTTATTAAAACGATAGGAATTATACATGAAATCTGCAAAAATATTATTGTTTGTTTTAGGGGTTTCTTCAATTATAGCCTTACTTATTCCGGGGTGTGGGAAGGCAGGCGAAAAGGGTGAGGGCAGTCATGATCTTCCCGTCTCCGAAGTAAAGGATGAACATGCCTCCGATGCTGCAACAGCTGATTCTGAAGGACATGCTGGACATGGGCATGAAGCCGGGAAAGAAGATTTCAATCCAAAGGAGCTTCTTGAAAAAACCTGCGAACACAAAATCAAGACGTACCTCTGCGACGAGTGCCGGTATGAAATTGGCCTAGTGAAGGCTGACAAATGTCTTTTCGAGCCCGACCCTAAAACCGGCAAGTCGTTCCTTTCCAAGGTAAAGACAGATAAGAGGAAATTCCTCACCATGATTTCAGTCACAGGAGAAATCAGCCTGAACGAGAATAAAACCTCACATGTCAGTCCGAGGGTGGAGGGGATTATAAAATCCTCCGAGGTCGATGTAGGCAATAAGGTAAAAGAAGGGGATGTCCTTTTCACCATGGACAGCGTTGAAGTCGGGGGTGCGGTGAATGAATATCTCAATTATAAATCCATCCTCGTACTTGAATCGCGCAACCTTGAAAGGATAAAAGCGCTTTATGAGAAAAGAATAGTTTCTGAAAAGGATTTCATTGAATCCAGCATTAAATACGAGGAAACCCTTACAGCTTTGCGAACGGCTAAAAACAAGATGGAGATATACGGCCTCAACGCAAAGGATATAGATGGAATCAAACCCGAATCCGACGGAGATGTGATTTCAAAGCTGCCCATCAGGGCGCCTATCAATGGAACAGTTATTGTGAAACATGCGGTCAACGGCGAACATTGGAATCCGGACAAGGAGATCGACATCATGGTTGTTTCCGATCTGGACAACTTGTGGGTGCTGGCCGATGTCTACGAGACGGATCTTAAAGCTCTCCTGGATGCAAATTCCGAAAAGGCCGAATGTGAAATAGAGACATTGTCGTTCAAGGGGAAAGCATTCAAGGGAAAGATTGAAAATATTGGAATGACATTGGATGAAACCACCCATACCATCAAAGTCAGGATCATAGTTGGCAATCCCGATGGCATCCTGCGCCCCGGCATGTTCTGCTCAGTCAAGATACCTTCGGGATTATCAGATGCGACGGCGGTTCCCGAAAGCGCCGTACTCTCCGATGAGGGTCAAAGCTTTGTTTTCGTGGAGATTCTGGATAATTTTTACGCCAGGAAGCCGGTCGTAACCGGTAGAAAGCATGAAGGATACGTGGAGATACTTGAAGGTCTTGCCCCCGGCGAGCAGGTTGTTTCCGTCGGCTCATTCCTTCTAAAGTCCGATGTGCTGAAGGAAAAAATGGGTGCGGGATGCGCGGACTGATGCCAATGCGGGTTTTGCCAGCAACCCAAACTCGAAACTCGAATATCTAAATCCTAACCAATAAAACAGATGTTTAATATTTCGAATTTGGAATTTGTTTCGGATTTCGCGCTTCGGATTTCGGATTCTTTATACGCAAAGGAGTTTTATGTTTGAGTCTTTTTTCAGGTTTGTCCTTTCCCAGAGGCTGCTTATTTTAATTGCCACGGTGGCCTTGTGCGCATCCGGTTTTTTCGCATGGAAAAACCTTCCCATCGACGCCTTTCCGGATGTGACGAATGTCCAGGTCATGATCCTCTCCGAGGCGCCGGGACTAGCCCCGGTGGACGTGGAACAGAGAGTAACATATCCGCTTGAACTTGCCATGCAGGGTCTTCCAGGGGTCACGCAGGTCAGATCCCTGTCAAAATCGGCGCTTTCGCAGATTTCAATAGTTTTCGATGACGGCACGGATATTTATTTTGCCAGGCAGCTTGTTTTTGAGAGAATAGCTTCAGTCAAGGATTCACTGCCGGAAGGGGTTGAAGTCGAACTTGCCCCGATAAGCACCGGTCTAGGGGAAATCTACCAGTATACGCTGGAGAGCGACAAATACAGCGCGATGGAGCTCCGGACTTTCCAGAACTGGCTTATAGCCCCTCTTCTAAGGACTGTTTCAGGAGTCACCGAGGTGAACAGCTTCGGGGGATTCGTGAAGCAATACCAGATCCTTGTGAATCCGGACAATCTCCTGAAATATGATCTGGCCCTCCGCGATATTACTGAGGCTGTTGAGAAAAACAACGCAAATGCCGGAGGTGATTACATAGTCAAAGGATGGGAGCAGGCCTATGTCCGCAGCGAAGGAATGATTAAGGATGAATCCGATATCCGGAACATAGTCCTTAAGAGCAAGGACGGAGTTCCTGTATATATAAAAAACGTGGCGGAAGTGAAGATCGGGCATCAGACAAGGACCGGAGCCGTGACGCGGGATGGAAAGGGGGAGACTGTCGCCGGAATGGTCATAATGCTTAGAGGTGAAAATTCAAAGGTTGTGGTTGATGCCGTAAAAAAGACAATCCCGCAGATACAGTCTTCGCTTCCGAAAGGAGTCGCAATCTCGACGTTTTATGATCGGACATCCTTGATCGAATCGTGCATAAAGACAGTATCGGACGCCCTTCTGCAAGGTGGCATATTCGTAATAATCATACTATTCCTTTTCCTTGGCGATTTCAAGGCTTCGCTGATTGTGACCTTTTCCATTCCGATCACCGTGCTTGCCACTTTTATATTCATGAACCAGCTCGATATCACGGCGAATCTCATGAGCCTGGGAGGTCTTGCCATAGCCATCGGAATGCTTGTTGACTCGTCGATCGTGATAACTGAAAACATAAAAAGGCATATTACAGAAAAAAGAGACTGCGACGTTCCGATACGAGAAATGGCATGTTCCGCCGCAGGCGAAGTTGCAAAGCCTGTTATTTTTGCAATTCTTATAATAATCATCGTGTTTTTCCCGCTCTTCACGCTTGAGGGGATGGGGGGGAAGATGTTCAAGCCCCTTGCCATGACCATCTGCCTTGCAATGATTTCCTCCCTGGTCGTGTCAATGACGATAGTTCCGGTTTTGTGCTCATTCCTGATAAAGCCTGGCAACGGAAAAGGGGACAATTTCTTTCTTAGCACAATAAAATCCGTTTATCTGCCCCTGCTTCATCAGACCGTCAGATTCAAAAGACTCATGGCCTTTCTGGCATTGATGCTTTTCATATCCTCTCTCTTTCTCATTCCTTTCATCGGAACTGAATTCCTGCCGAAACTAGACGAAGGAGCCATGGCGATCAACGTGGTCAGGCTTCCTTCGGCTTCCCTGAACGGATCGGTGGAATTCGGAACTTATATTGAAAAACGGCTGTTGGAATTTCCGGAAGTGAAAACTGTCGTCACCAAGACGGGGCGTGCTGAAATTTCAGAGGATCCAATGGGGCCGGAACAGAACGACATTATCATAATGCTCCATCCCCAGTCGGAATGGAAAAGCGGAAGGACCAAGGATGAGCTTGTTTCTGAAATGCAGAAGGAACTCAGTGCGATTCCGGGTATCAAGGCATCGTTTTCACAGCCGATAGCACTGCGGGTCAACGAGCTCATATCCGGAATAAAGAGCGATCTCGCCATAAAAATATTCGGTCCTGATCTTGAAATTCTCAAGGAAAAGGGAAATCAGATAGTATCCGCCATCGGAAAAATAAGAGGAGCTGAAGGTGCAAGGGTTGAACAGGTTTCCGGTTTTGCGCAGATAGAAATCAGATCCGACAGGAAAACCATGGCCCGCTACGGAATAAACCAGGACGATATAAACCAGATAGTCGAAACTGCGATAGGAGGGAAAGCGGCGACCATCATAGTGGAAGGCGAGATGCGTTTTGATGCAGTGGTAAGATTCCCTGAAAAATACCGCAGCGACATTGAATCCATCAGGAGAATAGCCTTGCGCGCACCGGAAGGACATACCGTCCAGCTTCATCAGATTGCAGAGATTGTGGAAACAGAGGCGCCTGCGCAGATAAGCCGCGAGAACGGAATGCGCAGGGTCGCAGTCGAATGCAATATAATGTCCCGTGACGCAGGATCCTTTGTCGAGGAAGTGCGTGAAAAGATAAAGCCCCTCGTATCTGATCTGCCTCCCGGATATTTCATCCAGCTTGGCGGTCAGTTTGAAAACCAGCAGCGGGCAATGAGCCGGCTTTCAATAGTAGTCCCTTTTTCCATATCCCTGATTTTCCTTATGCTTTTCATCGCATTCGGATCCCTCCGCAACGCATTACTCGTAATTGCCAACCTCCCATTTGCCCTGGTAGGCGGAATTCTTGTGCTTTATGTTTCCGGCACCAATCTCAGCGTACCGGCAGTTGTAGGGTTCATAGCCCTGTTCGGAATTGCGGTTGGAAATGGAATCCTCCTCGTTTCCTTCTTCAACCAGCTGCGGGAAGATGGAATGGATGTCGTGACTGCGGTATTCAAAGGATGCGAACTCAGACTGAGACCTATTCTCATGACCACCATGACAACATTGCTGGGGCTCATCCCCATGCTTTACTCCCATGGAAGCGGTTCTGAAATCCAGAGACCCCTTGCACTTGTCGTCATAGGCGGACTTGTCTCATCCCTCCTGTTGAGCCTTTTTATCCTCCCGGCCATCTACTGCATGATCGAAAAGAATCAGATCCCCAGGAGAAATAATTGATGTCTACTACGAGGAATTTTATAAAATGCAATCTTGCCATGCTGCTGCTGTCGGTACTGCAGGGCTGCTACAACTATCCGGCGGTCCCCGACGCCGTCAAACAGAGCTCCTATACCGAACTGAAGAAGGAGCAGCAGAAGCTGATACCGGAGGACTGCAGGACCCTGACGCTGGAAGTGTCCGAGCAGATCGCGCTCGCGA
>Ga0209417_1004557_pt1 | contig 16390 bp, 13 predicted proteins | sample RifGroF2_FD_184002 | JGI IMG/M metagenome (GOLD analysis project Ga0209417, IMG submission 184002) | Groundwater microbial communities from Rifle, Colorado, USA - Groundwater F2 (SPAdes) (version 2) | ecosystem: Environmental > Aquatic > Deep subsurface > Groundwater | place: Rifle, Colorado... | reverse complement strand
GGAGCCAAATGCCAAGGAAATTCCTGCGGCAAGCGCCGGTAAGCCATTGTGCATTAATATCAGTGGAATATTTTTGTCGTCTTTACAATCTATGCCTTGTGAAAATACCGGAATTAAGTAATTATGGGGTTCTTGCAATTCAATGGAATACAGGTCAATGCGAGTAAATTTTGAGAAGGGGAGCCGCGAGAATATTGAAATTTACAAGGTTGTGATTAGAGGTGCAATATTATGCTTTAATAGGGTCTATGTGAAATGTTAGATTTTTTTCTTATATTGGTGCTAAAAAAATGCTGTAAATGGGTAGCGTTATACATTTTTAAGCAATTTTTCCAATTCTTCTCCTGATAGGGGGTTGGATTCATCTTCTGTTTCAATAATTACATCTCCACTCTTTCCCAAAGGTGATTTTTCAGAAATATCCAAATGTATATGATTTGTAGGAGTATGCGAATCTCTATAGTATCGTAATAAAAATGATATTAGATATTGTAAATTAATAAATAATAGACTGATTTTCAGTTTATTATTTATTTTTTCTATAGTTGATATTTTTTCATTAGGATTTTCAGAAAGGCTAAAGGCTATTATTTCTGATGTGGTTTTTGATTTAACACTTACAATTTGTGCAAGGCTATATTCTAGTAAATGCATTTCTAATAATAGTTTGATAGCGTCATTTCGATTTATTTTTAACAATAATTCCCATTCATCTTGATTATAAGTTTTAAACTTTATCGTATTTTCAATTTCTATAAATCGTTTAATCATTTTTTTCCCAAAATAAATGCCAATTATTTATAACTTCTCCGGTATCTGGATTTAATTCTTCCAAGTGGATATGTTTCCCTCCTGCATGTTCTCCGGTTATGTCTTTCGGCTTAGCGCGATATTGCCATTTTCCATCTTGACTTCTTAGTTTATTATTTCCTATATCCACAGGATTGTGTCCAATTTTATTTCTTGCTAAATTTCTTGCTTCGCGCTCACTTTTAAAAATTGCTTTTCCATCATTGGTTAAATTTGTTTTAAAATCTTTTGGATATTCTTTTGATTTTTGTTCATTTTTATACTTAGGATCCTTATCTCTATCTTTTTTCCCTAATGGCGGAGGGGGAGGGGGATTTTTGTTGCCTTTAGGATCTTTATTTTTTTCTGAGGGCTCTTGATTTTTAGAACTATCATCAGAAGTATCGTCTGTGGACATTTCAAGAAATAATTGTTCTTTATGTCCTTTGTCAAATAACGTATAGAGTGCATAAGATCCCAACGCAGCGGCGCCTATCGCCCAGCCGGCGGGGCCTGCAAGTAAACTTACGCCCCCGGCGGCAATGCTCGCTTCTGCAAAAGATAATGATGCTGGGGTGGAGCCAAATGCCAAGGAAATTCCTGCGGCAAGCGCCGGTAAGCCATTGTGCATTAATATCAGTGGAATATTTTTGTCATCTTTACAATCTATGCCTTGTGAAAATACCGGAATTAAGTAATTATGGGGTTCTTGCAATTCAATGGAATACAGGTCAATGCGAGTAAATATAGTTTTTCTTTTAACATGTTTAATGCTTTTCCAGAAATACTTTTTTACTCTTCTTTCTACCTTGTACAGTTCTTTTTTATGTGTTTGAGTAATGGGAATAGTGAGTAGATTGGAATCAAGAAGCATATGACTATGGGTTAGATATTGTGCTTCAATAACTTCTATACGGAAAGTTAGACTCTCTTGATCTTTATCTTTTTGCGTTGCTACTAAAAACTTTTGTTGAGGAGAAGCGCTAATGCATCGATTGTCTTCAATGTAAATTTCATAAAGTGCATCAGCATAATTTTTTTGCGTTTTTATTATTGGCGTATTGATAAAAAGATCTTCAGGTTTTTTAGCATTAAAATTATAACTGATTACTAAGTCACCCACTTTAAGATCTTTTATGGGGATCAATCCGTTTGGCGTTAAAACTTGTTGTGTTTCAATATGCCCTGCGAACATGGTGTTTATAATGCTTATGGTGCATAACATGATACTTAAGAATAACAGCATTTGCTTTTTGATCGTGAACATGAACTTGCTCCTGATGGGAATTTATTTTAATATTTTTGGAGTAAGGTAGCGCAGATTATTTTAAAAAGCAATAGGCTTTGACAAGGCTTTGCGAATTTATTTGTAACTACTTAGGCGCTGATAGGCAATAGTAAAATTATTGGTTTTAGGCAATCTTTATTCCGTTTCACACCGAGCGCCCTGAGCGAAAACCTTCTCTTACTCATCCCGAGTATTTTGCGTGGCAAAATGATCTTGCTACTATTTTGTAGCCACAAAAAACTCGTGGTATTATATTTAAAAGCAAAATAGTAGTAAGATTACATCTTTTGTGCGAAAGCCTTTTGTTTGACCTTAATTATGCGCAAGGGTGCTGACGTGGTAATAATTTTCAGAAAATGGTGAAAGGAGTTTTTGATGAATGTAAGGATTGTACGAAGAATAGGGATGCGTAGTGGGGTTATTTTTTTATTGTTATCTCATTTTTTGTCTGCGGGGGTTCTGCCCGATTGGACATTTGCTGTTTATATGGAGGCTGGCCTTGCTGACATGCATCATTGGGCGCTTAAAAATATGAATGACATGGCCTTAGCTTGTTTTGATGCTGAAAAATTACATGTTGTTTCGCAGATACATATTGAAAAAGATCAGGCGTTTCGTTATGCCATTCAAAATGAAGCAATAAAACCAGTAGAAATAACAACACTGGATAAGGATTGCAGTAAAAATATTGTTGATTTTATGAAGTGGACAGTGCAAAAGTATCCCGCTAAACATTACGGATTAATTTTGTGGAACCATGGTTTTGGAATTTTAGATCCATCATTTCACCCAGAGAGTCAAGATCCATCTTCGGCCTGGGATGTCGAGCCTGACGAACCTTGCCATGAATGTAGCGGTGGTGTGTGTCCGCTCAAGAGCCATTCATGTAAGGAGATTGGTCATGATACTCATAAAGGGGCTCTTTTTGATGGGGAATCTTACATGAATAATGCACAGATGATTAAGGCTTTTAAGACAATCAAAAAGGACGTTCTTGCTGGAGAAAAGTTGGATATTCTTGGCACCGATTGTTGTAGAATGGCAATGATAGAGATTGCATATCAAGTTAAAGAGTATGCTCGGTTTTTGGTAGGATCACAAAATTGTGAACTCATAGATGGTTGGAACTACAAGGGCTTTTTTGAATGTTTTAAACAAAAGTCATTGAGCCCATTGGAGGCGGTGCGATCTATTGTTGGTGCCTACAGTGATTACTATGAAAAAGTTTCAATTCAAAATACCTATACGCTTTCGGCGCTTGACCTTGAGCAGGTTGATGCGCTTGTTGCTAATCTTAATGAGATTGTTCTTTTGAGTCAAAAGTTGATGGTTGAAAAGGAATCAATTTTTAAGAGAGTATTGCTTAATGCGCGCGAGCATAGTCCTCATATGTGTACTTCATCGTATTATCGTGATTTAGGGACAATATATGTCAATTTGCTCCAAGAGCTTGATGCATGTGACGAGCATGTATTTAATCCTGGGATTATTGAGGATCTAAAGAATACGTTGGTTCAAGGGTTGGCACTTATCAAGTCTTTTGTTGCTGCCAATCTTGTTGGCTCCGCGGTTACGAGTTTTCAGGGTGTTTCAATTTATTTTCCACGTAATCGCATCGATGCATCTTATGTTGCAACTGTATTTGGACAAGAAACCTTATGGTTAAGTTTGTTGAATGACGTGGTTTATTCGCATTTTTTGAAGGACACTGGTGAAAAAAGAAGTTAAGAATATCTATCTTTATGATGATCAAGGGGTTGATGTCGAATCACTTGATCAGCTCAAGGCAACCTGTGAAGCATTACTCGGTAAAAACTATACGATAAAAACAATTTCAGCAGAAGATGTAGCAAGGGGTTTGTGGTGCCATGATGCGGCGCTTTTTTGTATGCCGGGGGGCGCCGATCTTTATTATGTTAAAAAGCTCCATGGTCGTGGTAATGATTGTATAAAAAAGTATGTGTATGAGGGCGGTGCTTTTTTAGGCATTTGTGCTGGGGCGTATTATGCATCTTTACGTGTAGAATTTGATAAGGGAGGCCCCTTGGAGGTTGTGGGTCCACGAGAGCTTGGATTTTTTAAAGGAACGTGTCGCGGGCCGGTGTTGGCGCCGTATAGCTACACCACCAAGGCTGGGTGCCGGGCGGCCGCTCTTACCACATCGTTATGTGATGTACCTCGTACGGTTGTGTATTATCATGGCGGCGGTTTTTTTGAACATGCTGAAACATGCCCTCAAACACGTGTTATTGCTACGTATGAACATGATGGTCCCGCTATTATTTTTACACGATGTGGCAAGGGCCGAGCGGTGCTTTCTGGCGTTCATTTTGAGTTTAACCCATTGGTTATGGATCAGCATGATCCTTACCTACAAAAAATAATGCATGAGCTTGTGGCGTCTAATGAAACAAGAATAATATTAGGCACTCATATTTTTGCTATGCTTGTGTAACTGCGTAAAAAGCATCAGTTGAATGGTTTTTTATATTAATAAACAACAAGACGATGGTTTTGAATAAATTGGTTCTCCATCAATAACAATTTTTTCAAGTGTAGTACAACATGATGCTATTTTTTGGGCATCGTGAAAAAAATCTTTTCTAACTGCTGGACAAGCTTCAATCGTTATTTTTTTTATATGTTTCATATGTAACAAAAGCGCCACGGCTTCGGATGAAAGTGTGTCAAATCCACTAATAGTAACATCTTCTAGCGAGGGGCTTTGAATAAGCCATTGCAAAGCATTTTCCGATATTGATCTACCATTAATAAGCACCAAAGATTTTAAAGCTGGTGCTTTTTCTAAAAAAAATAATGTTGCATTGGTAATTCTACCATCTTCGATATACAAATAAGATAATTCTTGCATATACAAAAGTAAGCCTAAGCCACAATCGGTAAGTTCTTTATATGTTTCAAAAAGATAAAGATTTTTAATATGTTGAGCTGCGCCAATAAGCGCGATCATATCGCTATCATCAATGCCATTACATTTAACTGTTTCTGCCTGAGATAATGAACTTGATTCATATTCAAGTAATCTTTTGCTTAAGGCACTTTTCCATTGCGAAGAAAAAATAAGTTGCCCAGATTTATCTAATAAAAAGGCTGCTGGAACAGGAACACATTGACGCCTTTCCTTGTTAACAATATTATCAATATTATTAACCGAAAAGTTGTACGGAATGAATACTGGTTTTGTAGCATTTTCTTCAATCAGCGGAACCGTATATTTTTTATTTTTCCAATGGGTATTAATCGATTGAATGGGTGCTCTTTCAAATAAGTGAACCGGTACGTTATGTATACGGGGTGAAATGTGCCAAGTTTTAGTTTTTGGATTAAATGATGTAAGTGCATAAGCATCAACATGAGTTTTTTCTGCAAAACTTGTTACGGTAAAAATAGGGAACTGGTTAAGAGATTGATCATAGCTACAATCTATAGAATGGCTATCTATGGGTTTCCAAAAAAAATTTAAATCGTTATAGATTCCCTCTGAGTAAAAATTTCTTAACATACTCACGCCATAGTCAAAATGATCATGGCCTCGAATAATACTTGCAACCGAATAGCATCCTTTTTTGCATAGTGTTTGCAAATAATGCATAGCACATGAACCTTGTATAAGTTTGCCATAACGATGGGGGCCATCAATGTCGATAGAAAAAAAATCACTATCATCTGCAATAAATCCGTCCCATACAAAGCCTGATGGATATAATTCTTCTTTTGACAAACAAGAAGCATTTTCTTCTGGGTGCTTACATGCTTGATCTAAAAGTGGATGAAAATCCATGGGGCTCATCGTGGTATTGTCCGAAAGAAAGTCTTGAGATTTTAATGCTAATCCCCCATGGCAAAACATTAAAAATGAAACGGGATCATTTACTTGAGCATGCGTACCTAAAAATAAAACTTGAGGCAAATAACCAAATAAAAAGGGAAAGTAAAGGTCACAAAGTGCTTCGATAGGCTCATCAAATGCTTGACAGATCTTATTAAATTCTGTTGGTGATAATTTTAAAATTAATTCACGATTAAACTCATGAAGATTCTTAGACGTAATATATTCATAATCTTCGTGATTACCGCGTAATAAAAAAACATTATGAGGATTTTTTAATTTCAAAAGTAATGCCAACACCCACGTTTCTAATCCGTAATGTCCATAATCTGCCAAATCGCCTAAAAAAACGAGAATAACGTTTGGGTCTAAAATACCGAAAGGCGAAATACAATGGTTTTGTAATAATTCATCATATTTCATATACTCAATGTTGCGAATGAGTGAATGTACACTTCCGTGATAATCACCCATAACAACAATTTTTGTTGTAGACGGTATAACACGTGCTTGTGCATAGACATGCCGTTGCTTACGATTAAGTTTTTGCATAGGGTCTTGAGCATGATCTGCTACCCAATGAGCATGATAAATTTCATTTTGCATGATAGCACAAACTGCTTGAAGTAGATCAAAAAAATCTTGCCAGGTAGTGATAGAATGTTCAAAAGACGAATGTGCTGAAAAATCTTTGCAAATATGATTGAATTCATCAAAACGACTGAGTATTATTTCAGAAGCATCGCTTAATGATGTTTGTTTGTTAATCTTTTCTTTAGGACTTAACATAGCATTACATGCTAAGCCACAGGAGATTAGCATAAGTGTAAATCCCAAAAATATTCGTTTGTAATGTAAAAACATAAAAAAAACCTTGTAAAAAACATTTTAGATAGTTGTACACAAAAAATTTGCAGTGGTTATGCGTCGCCGGCATTGAGCAATAATTGTTTGATGGATATGCCCCATCTACCTGGAAGATCGAGTAATGGATTGTCAATGGCGATGTGGTAAAGATGTAATAAAAAATGTACTATTTTTTTATTACTATCTGCTAGAAGCGTATAGGAAAGACGATGGCGCACGGTTTTTTCTTGTAAAAATTGCAGGTCTAAAGGCGCTCCCGCTTTGTGTAATAGTGTACATAAAGGGAAAATGGTATGCAGGCAGCAATCATTTTTTAGATTAGCCATTTCTAATAATACTGATGATTTATCATAAGCATTAGGGTTAAATGCTTTCATGTGTATTATTATGTCTTTATATTTAATAAGATTAAATATTTTATGCAATACTCCCTTACCATCGTATGTGGTTTTGATTGATGCTCCGGCGTTGAGTAATACATTAACGAGTTCAATGTTTTCATTGAGTATTGCTGCAAATAGAGGGGTAACTTTTTTGTCCTTTTTACAACAATTAACATGAGTTGTTACGCAGCAATTAACGTTGACATTCATTTCTAAAAAAATGATGGCGAATAATATTGTATTATTTTTTCCTATACTACATAAAGCTTCTTCAAGAAGTTGTGTATTATCGGTTAGATGGTTATTGATAAACCATAAAAAATAAGGAATATTTTTTAAAAAGATGGATTGGAAAAAAAAGTTTTTGTTGTTTTGGCAAACCTCTTTATTAAAACGATTAATGAGTTTATAACGGTGCCATTTAATTGCTTCTTCTAAAAAAGATGAACAATTTTCTTCCAAAAATAAACAATTTTCCTCGTTAAAACCGTTTGAATAATTTATACAATGTTCTATAATTTCGTAATTATTTCCATAGATGGCATCAATGACTAATCCTTTATTCGGTATGTTTATTTTATTTTTCAATGCAAGATAGTTAAAAATGTTACTCGATCCGGCAAGCGCTGCAACTCGATTTGAATATAAACGCCATCGATAAGCAAGATAATCTTCGGCCTCGTCGTGATTGTCTTTATAATAATTTTCAAAATTATCAAGATCATCATAAAAAATTATTATTTCGAGATCAAATATAGATTCGTCCAGTATTTCGATGAAGGATTCCATATGGGGATCTGACATGTTATTTAGTATGGCCGAGCATATGATTTCTAAGATATACGCATATTGATTGGTGTGTAATTGCATATGATGTTTGTTGTAAAGTTCTTTGGTAAGGTTAAAGGCTATAATGAGTTTTAGTATAATGTCATCTGATGTTGCAAGGTCTATATAATCTTTTGTCATTAAGGGAACGAGTGTTGCATGGTGAGCTAAGAAAAAAAGAATAAGTTTTTGGTGTGGTTTGAGATTTTCTACCAATGCGAGGTTTACACCTTTTGCTCCTAATTGTTCTTCTATGGTTTGTATAAGCGTTGGGCTTGCAGAGCAAAAGATATTTATTAATGTTATTGCATAGTCTACATTAAAGGGCCGATGATAAAAAAATATTCTGATGAGTGTATAAAGTGATTCATTGCGTACCGCGGGAGTGGTATTTTGCAATAGACTTTCTAGTTGAAGCCCTAGGGTTATACAGTTTTTTGATGAAATATTTCCCCAATATTCTTCAAGCTGAGCAAAAAGCACATGTGTTTGAAGAAAGGTTTTACTTTGTGCTGAAAGGCAATCAGGGATTTTTTGGGTGCAAAAGTTTATTTCGTCATATTGTAAAGTACTATTGCTTGTTTGCATTGGCATAAGTGATGAAAAAAAAGTAGCGACTAACATGGTGGCCAAAAAATAAATATGCATAATGTGTTCCTTTATAAAGGTAGCAGGTGGAAATTTCTTGGATAGAATCTTAGATTAAAAAATAAAGAGAAGCAAGATGCAATAAAAATGGGGCAACATAAAAAGCTGAAACTATTTTTTTTCCAACTATAGGAATTTTAAACCGTCTTGCATAACCCTATTTTTTCTATAAGCTTTGCATGTTAAATTGGAAGATATAAAAAATCGTTCAACCTCAGTAATATCTAAGTTTTAGAGCTTAGCCATTTTTAGTGAGTAGATGGTTTTTTAATGGTCAAAAAAAAGAAAGTTTATTAATGAATTATAAATCTAAACATAATGTATTATTATGTATTTTAACTCTTTTGTTTATTGGAAATTGCTTACCGCTTTATGGTTGTAAGCAGCCTATTTCTCAAAAAATTGACTATAATTTTGCAATAAAACCATATAAATTTACGTTAATTGGATTGCCTGGTGTTGGGAAAAGCACAACTCTCAGGGAATGCGCAAAGCTTCTACAAATTTATGGAATCGCTTGTAATGTTAAATCAACAGATGACATTATTCGATCAAGATTTAATGCTTGTGATCCTATTATCATTAGATTTGAAAAAGAAATTCTCAAAGAAAAAATACCGGATAGTATTTTAAAAGTAGAAGGCCTAGCTCCAGAAATTAAAATAGCTGCTTTTATGCAGAAATTTGGTGAAGAGCCAGCATGGCGTGATTTAGAAGAAATGTTTATAAAAGATATTGTGGAGTCTGCGGATGATAGTGATTGGTTTGATCTGGGTGGAAAAGCGCCACTTCGCAAAGGAACATTAGATATTTTACATGCCCATAACATAATACCTATTTTTTTAGATGCAAGATCAGAAACAATTTTTAATAGATTAACAAATGATGATAATTGGAAAACAAGGGCTGCCTATTTTAGTGCAGGTATAGATGGATGGCCTAAAATTGCCGAAGAGCACAGAAGTGATCGACAAAAAAAGTATTGTGAGATTGCATCAATTATAATTTCCGTCGAGCAGTCAGAAAATGAAGAGACTAACCATACAATCAAATTAAAAACTTCAGAAGAAATTGCGCATGAAATTTTTTATAAAATAGGCCTTTTGCATAACGGTTAAGCTTTGATATGCCCGTCGTTAAAATCAAATATTTTGGTGATATTATTTTGAATAAAGGTGCGTTATTTTTTTTACAACGCACCTTTGTCTATTATTCGATAATTTTTTGTTCTTCTTGTAGTTTATTAAATGTTGTTCCCATGAACAGTGCAACTAAAATCCAACCAAGTATGAGCCCAAGAGAAATGAATGAACCAAAAATAAACAACGTTGGAAAGTGTGAGCCAAGACTTGCCGTTACCGTTGAGCCAATGCCTTTACTGGTGCGATTACCAAAAGCATCAATCCAACTTTTTGCTTTAAATTTCACATCTTTGCTTGTGGGAATATAGATAACTTCTTTTGATGGGTTATTTAATGTATAACTAAATGCTTTGTACATGATGACTGATGCAAAAAATCCCCACATTAATGTGTATGTTGTTGCGCCGCATAGGTACATGCCCAAAAGTATAACAATTGAACTTCCTATAAGTGCAGGGTATGAAACAAGACAAAATTTAAGGCCAAATTTACGCATGAAAAAACTTGTTCCTAATAACGCAAATACAAGGGCGAGCGTGTTGGTTGAAACGCCTTGCAATCCTTTTAGCCAAGCAAATCCAGCGCCACCATCTGCAGCTGTTGGATATATTTGTGTTGCGCAAAGGCCCATTTGAAATTCAACAATGGTTGAAATAATTTCGTAGGTAACGGTTACAACAAGTAAGCCTGCAACATAGGGACGACTTAAAATGAGTTTGAGTCCTTCAATCATACTTGTTTTTTGAGGTTTTTCTCCTGTTGAGGATGCTTCAATATCGGTTGTTTTTATATACCAGCGCATTAAAAATGGTAAAATGCAAACACTCGCACCGCCGATGGCAAACAAAACCCCTATGCCGAGCGTTTTTGTATATAATGTTACTAATCCTGCTCCTAAAATTGCTCCAAGTTGAGCAAAAAAAGCTAATAACCCCCAGCCGGTTTTTGCAGATGATGCAGAAATGGTGCTGGCGATAATTGATAAAAAAAGTGCTGGCATGAGTGAACCATAGAGCTCAATAAAGCAATAAGCAACCCAGCCCAAAAAACGTCCAGGAACCCACTGTAGCCATGAAGGATTTTCTAGAAAAACTTGCGTAGTTGGAAGTGTGCAGTACCCAATGATTACAAAACCTACACCAAAAAAGAGTGCAAGGCTATAAAACAAGGTATTGCGTCGTAGCACATCAAGTAGTTTATTATAAAAAAGTACTCCAAGGATTACCGTAATCAACGATACCATTTTTGCAAAGGGTTGATACGAATAGCCAACTAATGAGGCAAATAATGGGTCTTTCATTACACGAATGAGCCAGTAAGCTCCAATTAAGAAAAAATAAATTGATGATAAAATACCAAATCTTGAGATATCTTCATCACTAATTGCGGGCCAAAAAAAATGAATCATTCTTTTTACGTATGACATGATTATCCTTGTATAGTAATGTAAATTAGACAAAAAAAACGGTTTTAATAACCGTTTTTCACAACTTTAGCGAGACTCATCCGCCAAAGCTTTGTTTTACTACACGGACATGTCTCTATTTAAATTTTCAGATGCATCAAATTATAAAAATTCAATTTTATCTATATAAAAAACGTATCATGAATATTTTTTATTGTCAAAAGTAGCTTAAAAATTGCATATTGAGCTTGTTTATAATTTTATATCACTTAAAATCATTTAAAAGTACTTCATTGCAATTGCCAGGGGATATTCAATTGAAGACAGTGATTTGGAATAGTTTTGATAAAAAATATAAGTGCTCTTTTCCTTAATTGACGTTGGGGTGGGGTGGCGCTTAGGAGGATTTATGAAAAAGAAAAAGTTTCAGCCAGTTTTTCTTGTTAACAAAGAAGGTACGCCTATAGCCGTTCAGCTTGATATAAAAGAATATGAAGCTTTGTTAGAAGAGGTGGAAGACGCTTATGATATTAAACGAGCAGAAAAGATCATTGTCAAGAAGGGTAAAACCCATACTCTTGAGGATTTGGAAAAAAAGTTTCTAAACAAGAGGAAATAAAGAATGGTTCATCCTCCTTGTATCGGTTATGAAATAATTTTTTCTGATGAAGCAAAGAAGGCACTTAAAAAACTTGATGATCAGATAATTTCAAAAATATTTAAAAAAACCAAACAATTAAGGTCTGAACAAGCTTGCGCTTTGAATATTAAAAAACTTAAATCAAAAAACAATTTGTATCGCCTAAGAGTTGGTGATTACAGAATTATTTATAGCATTGAGCATGCAAAAGTTATCATTTATATCATTGATATTGGCCATAGGAGAGATATTTATAATAAAATGGATAGACGTTTAAAATTAATGAGTTTATGATGCACATGCTAAAATTTAGTAATTAATTCGGCTTGGTTTAAATTGGAATAGTTTTGATAAAAAATATTGGAGTTCCTTCCAAACTAAAGAGAGGATGTATAAACTTATGAATAAATTAATCAAATATCCACTGATAATATTGAGTGGGTTGATACTTATAATCGCTGCTCTTAGTTTTTATTCAATCTCTAATTTTCCATATGTCATAAGCTTCTTTGAAGAAAAACCTAGAAACAAAATTTTCACAATAGACCAGCTCCAACTATTAACTAAATCCGATGTAGAATTTGTTACTAAAACAATAATAGAAAATCATCCAGGTTTGCACAATAAATTTGATCCTGAGTTTACTACAATCCTACATCTTGCACATCAAGACGCATTAGAGGCAGTTCACAACGTCAAAACTATCGAAGATCACAATGAAGTGATGCAGAAATACGCAAAACATTTTAATGACTCACATTTAAACATTTCTACAGAAGTTAACCTGAAGAATGCGCCTAAGGATTTTTTCAAGGTGAAAAACATTGAGCTAAAAGAATTTATGCCCAATGTTGCTTGGTTTACTATTCCAACATTTAATCCAAATGATGAACAACAAAATGATTTAAATAAAATTATAGATAAGCTACCTATTTATCGAAATCATACATTAATTATATTTGATTTGCGAGGGAATACGGGTGGCGATTCTTATTGGGGTACAAAAATACTTGAAGCTCTTTTTGGTGAGAATTACGCTAAAGAAAAAATTAATAACATGGATAAAAATGTATACATTGACTGGAGAGTAAGTAAGGATAATTTAATCTACCTTGCTGATTTAATTAAAAATTTAAAAAAAGAATTTGGTAACAATGATGAAGGTGTAATACAGAGACAAAAATTACATGACGAGATGGTTATATATCTTCAAAAAAATATTCCTTTACTTTGTGAAAGAGATGAAACAAATTCTAAAGCATTTGAAAACAATCTAAATCTTTGCTATGCCAAAATTATAGTATTAATGGATAAGGACACTGGAAGTGCGAGCTTGCGGTTTATAGACGAACTTAAATCACTTAATCATTACGTAAAACTTTTTGGACAAACAACGGGAGTCGATAGTTTGTACATGCAGGCAAGAGAAGTTGCTTTACCAAGTAAGCTTGGACATTTAATTTTACCCATGAAAGTTTATAGAAATAGACCAAGAAAAAATAATGAACCATATCATCCGGATGTTGAATTTATTGGGAATATCAAATATACAAAAGCAGTTGAGGAGTGGGTTAAAAAGGAAATTAATTTGTGGGTATTGGATGCAAAGTATTAAAACACTTAAAATAATAAAAGAGTAAGCTTCGATAACCCCACATTTTTTTGATTATGTCGTCTTTTTAGACAGGATTGGACAAATTATAAATTCAATTTATAATTTGTCCAATCCTGTTGTTTTGTATGATTCAATCAATTACGTTCATTTCTTCTCCTTTTTGGGGGTAGTTTTTGTAGAGATCTTTTTTTGCTTAATTTTAGTAATAACCTCATGCTTTTCAATCTCAGCTTCTATTTCCTCAATTGTTGGTAGGCTGTTCTTGAGTTTCTTTGGCAAGCTCTCTACAAGTTTTGTTTTATAACTTGCAACACCAATTGGTTGACTGACACCTCTCAATGCGTACTCAGCCACATAGTTATCTTTCGTTTTACACAATAATAAACCGATTGTTGGTTTGTCACTAGCGTGTTTTAGTGAACTATCAATAGCGGAAAGATAGAGGTTTATTTGTCCCAAATCACGGGCGTCTAATTCTTCTGTTTTTAATTCAACAACAACAAAACATCGTAAGGCTATGTGATAAAAAAGCATATCGATGAAAAAATCTTTGGTGCCAACGGTTATGGGATATTGTCTACCTATAAAAGCAAATCCTTGACCCAATTCCAGGAGAAAATTTTGGATGTGCGCCATGAGTCCCAACTCAAGCTCTCGTTCTCTTGCTCTTTCATCAATTGTTAAAAAATCAAAGTTGTAAGGATCCTTAAGTGTTTGTTCCGCAAGATCTGAATATGGCTCAGGCAAGGTCGCTTTAAAATTAGTAATTGCTTTTCCCTGGCGACTGTATAAGTCCGATTCAATCCACATGACTAAAGATGCTCTGCTCCAGCTATTCTCCACGGTTTTTTTTGCATACCATAATCTCTGTATATTGTCTTGAAGTTTTTCTAATATTGCTATGTTATGGCCCCACGGAATCATTAAAATGGGATTTTTTTTCAATTGTCCCACAGCTGTGGGACAATTGGGATAAGCTTGATAAAATGTTATCATCCTATATACATTGGTTCTGGAGAATCCCCCAATACCAGGAAATTCTTTTTGCAAATCATGTGCTAATTTTTCAATAACTTTTGCACCCCAACAATTTAATTGAGCTTTTTCTGATAATTCTTTTCCAATTCTCCAATAGAGTAGCGTTAGCTCTCTTGTTATGGATATGGCAGATTTTAGCTGCGTTTGCAAAATGTCTGTTTTTATATGCTCAAAAAATTTTGTATATCCTCTATTTAAAATAATAGATTCGCGGCCCTTTGACGTGGTTTTTTTAGTTATTTTTTTCTTTTTCATTTTACTTCTCCGATTTTTTCTTATTTCTAAAGCTGGTTGTTTTATATTTAGACCCCCAATATAAATTTACGTGAACCCAGCGGCTGAATGAGTTTTAACAAAACAACACTTGTAATTGTTGCGGTTTTTCCGTCAAAATCAAACATGCCAATCATAACCCAAACAATTGCTGTTGCAATAATTGCACAAACTGACGCTAGGATCACCATTGTGGTAATAATTTTTGGCGTTATTGGTTGGTTATAAACATGTATCATGTTGTATGCTTCTTCAAATATTACGCCAACAAGAAAAGCTGCTGCAAAAGCAAGGCTGAAATCGATATGATACTTGTTGTAGGTAATGTAGGTAATGCTAACAAGTATTGCATAGAAACCATACATACCCCTTTTACTTACCTCTAATTTTGTTGGCAAGTTATGAAAAAATCCTGGGCGCTCTGCGGACGGCCACAGTTTTGCCTTTAATTTGCCAACAACAATCATCGCTATAATAATGGAAACTGGAATTGAAAAATAACCAAGCTTTGGCTTGAGAAAATGCGCAGCAAAAAACATGGAGCTTGCCGTTGTAGCGGAGAGAAAGAGCATCTTGGGTAACGATAAACTCTTAATCGGAGCCTCATAGATGACCAAACTTTCATAGGCTGCCCGTATAAAAGGAACAATAAAAAATACAGCAAGACGTGCTGCGGTTTGGGGGATGCCAAACGCCTTTGTGAGCAAGGTTGGCAAAACCATGATTATAATGATGGTTGCATATAACCCAGCATTGGTAAAGTACAGCTTCTTTGAAAGCCATTGTAAAAAATCGATTTTTATCTCCATGGTAATCCTTTGTTTCGTTTTTGTTCCCCCGTTTCTAGGTATAGATTGCCTAGTAACACGGTATATATCAAGTTTTAATTTGTTCTGTTTTTCGTGTTCGCTGGGTGGTGTGTATATTATTGGGTTATGCAAGCGCTCTATTACATTGATTTTCTTTTTTTTCGTTGGGATGGTATAATGACAACAGTATTTTGTATGGCAAGAACTGTTATGGAAGGACAATTATGAATGCGTTTGCAACGGTGCGAGAATTGCGATTATTACTTGAGCACAAACAAGTGACCCCTCATGAAGTATGTGCATTTTTTCAGGCACGTTTGCAACAACATCATGCGCGTCTTAATTGTTGCTTGGAAGTTTTTGATAGTGTTGACATAAAGGTCCAGGTCCCCGCGGATGGAATGCTGGGAGGGATTCCCTACCTTGTTAAAGATATTATTTGCCAAAAAGGTCACTATGCAAGTGCTGCTTCTTTGATGCTGCAACATTATAAAGCGCCGTATGATGCAACGGTTATTCAACGCCTTTCCAGCGCTGGCGCTGTTTCTTTAGGGCGAGCTAATTGTGATGAATTTGCGATGGGGGCATCGGGCGAGACATCGGCATTTGGGCCAGCGCGCAATCCTTGGGATATAACACGCGTTCCTGGTGGGTCAAGTTCTGGTTCGGCGGCGGCGGTTGCGGCTGGCTTGGTTCCTTTTGCCCTAGGCAGCGAAACCGGTGGCTCAATTCGCAATCCCGCTTCTTTTTGTGGCTTGGTGGGCTTATACCCAACCTATGGATTGCATTCTCGTTATGGTGTTATTGCTTTAGCG
>Ga0209417_1004556_pt1 | contig 16398 bp, 34 predicted proteins | sample RifGroF2_FD_184002 | JGI IMG/M metagenome (GOLD analysis project Ga0209417, IMG submission 184002) | Groundwater microbial communities from Rifle, Colorado, USA - Groundwater F2 (SPAdes) (version 2) | ecosystem: Environmental > Aquatic > Deep subsurface > Groundwater | place: Rifle, Colorado... | reverse complement strand
CGGGTTCAAGTTCGTGCACAAGGCGCTGAACCGGCTTATCCAAGGATCATCGGCCGACCAAACCAAGCAGGCGATGATCGAAGTGGACAGGGCGGGTGCTTACCTACAGCTGCAGGTTCACGACGAGCTTGACTCTAGCGTTGGGTCAAAAGAAGAGGCCCTCCGCTATGCGCACATAATGGAGCACTGTGTGGAAACCACAGTGCCCTCCAAGGTAGACGTTGAAGTAGGCCCATCTTGGGGTGAGATTCACTAGAAAGAGGTGCCAGATGCCAGTAGAAGAGACAGTCCCTCCGCTCAACTCCCCAGTCACCCGGATTCCGCTGGACCTGGGATCACCGCACATTGTGGTAATCGACCCAGCCAGCCCGTTCCAGGGACTCTGGAGCACGTTCTACGAAGATACCTACAATGCGCTCCTGGACCAGGGGGTCTTAGACAAAGATGCAGCGCGGGTAGACTCATTCGCCACTGAAGAAGTGGCCAAGCGAGTCCTTCTAGACGCGCTCAGGCAGGCCAATGACCACGTGATTCGGATACTCCAGCCTTGGTACAAGAAGACCGGGGACGCCTCTGTGGCATGGAGTCTGATGCAAGACGGCATGCTGGTGTCGGAGTACCGTGCAGTCGCAAAGGATTGTGGTATTTCGGGATCAAAGTCATGGACTGAAGTAGAGTACAACGTAGAGAACAAACTCATCCAACTGGTGTAGCATGTCAGAGAGTGGAATGAGAAGCCATGTGATCCAGGCCATTGGGCATCTTGACCCAGTGGCAGTAGAAAACCATGTTTGCCCAGGGACGCCAGACATAAACTATGCCGAGGGGTGGATTGAGCTGAAGTGGCTCAGAGAGTGGCCCAAGCGGGCGGACTCCAACGTGCCAGTGCCTCACTTCACCCCTCAGCAGAGAGTCTGGCTGTCCAAGCGCCAAAGGGCAGGCGGGGCAGTGTTTCTTTTGCTGCAGTGCAAGAGAGAATGGATGTTGTTTGATGGTGTGACAGCAGCAAAGCTGATAGACAGAGCGAGTAGACCTGAACTGATCAAAAGTGCCCTTTTGTATATGAGCAGCGGCCTGAACGCCGAGGAGCTTTCCAGATGCCTGACATGCCGAAGCCAGACTACTTCGCCTCAACACAATTCCTCTCAAGGTGGAGCAACCAATGGATTCTGACGGCCATCCTTCCGGACACTAGAGAAACGGTCACCGAAACCTTCACCGAGGAAGCTCCTTGTAGAGAATGGTTGGAGTCTGTCGGGCCGACGCACAACATCTACTTCCACGTCAACCCCTGCCTTCGTCCACTCCGCAAGAAAGCCGGCAGGGCAGACATCGCAGCACTAGCGTGGCTGCATGTGGATATCGATCCGCAGCCTGGGCAAGACCCCAAGTTTGCTCTGGACATGCTCAGGCAGCCACCAGAAGGACTGCCTGCCCCCACTGCCATTGTGTTCAGCGGAGGAGGATACCAGGGCTTCTGGAAGCTGTCCTCACACTTGCAGATCAATGGCATCGAAGAGAAGTACGAAGATGCTAAACGGTACAATCAGTTCCTAGAGCAGGCATTCAAAGCCGACAACTGCCACAATGTGGACAGGATTATGCGGCTTCCTGGCACGATCAACTGGCCTGACCAGCGCAAGAAAGCCAAGGGTCGGCAGCCAGCGCTTGCGAGACTCATCGAGTGGCACAATGAGCGTATCTACCCGCTCACTGAGTTCAAGCAACTCCAGCCTGTACAATCCAAGGGGATGAAGGGATTCTCCAGCAACTCGCTGAAAGTCAGCGGGAATTTGCCCAGGTTGGCATCGCTGGACGAGCTACCCAGCGGCGTAACGATGCTGTGCAAGGTGGTTATCAACAATGGCCACGATCCCGACGAGCTGAATCGTTTCGGGTCAAGGTCAGAGGCTCTGTTCTTCGTCTGCTGTGAGTTGCTTCGGAACGATGTGTCGGTGGACACGATCTTCTCGATCATCACCGACCCGGAGTTCGGCATATCGTCGTCTGTGCTGGACAAGGAAGCGTATGCAGAGAAGTACGCATTGCGCCAGATTGAGCGGGCACAAGAGTATGCGATAAACCCATGGCTGGCCAAGATGAACGACCAGCATGCGGTGATCGGGAACCTCGGCGGCAAGTGCAGGGTCATTGAGGAAGTCTATGACGAGCAGCTGCAGAGGTCCCGCCTTGTCAAGCAGAGCTTTGAGGACATTCGCAACAGATACTGCCACATCAGGGTGCAAGTCGGTCTCACACGAGACGGCTCTCCAATGTATGCCCAGCTGGGCAAGTGGTGGCTGACGCATGAAAAGAGACGCCAGTACAACAGCTTGGTATTCTCACCAGGTGGTGACAGAGAAGGTGACTACAATCTCTGGCGTGGCTTCGGTGTCGAGCCCAGCCTGGGCAATCGGCACCTATCGTTTCTTGCCCACCTGAGGGAGAATGTCTGTCAGCGCCAAGATGCTCTCTACGACTATCTCCTCGGCTGGTTGTCCCGGGCCGTCCAGCTTCCTGGGCAACAGGGCCACACTGCTGTTGTTATGAGGGGTGATCAGGGAGTAGGCAAGGGATTTGTGGCAAAGGCCATCGGGAAACTGTTTGGACGGCACTTCCTTCATGTGGCCAACGCACAGCACTTGACTGGCAACTTCAACTACCACCTGCGAGATTGCGTGCTGTTGTTTGCGGATGAGGCATTCTACGCTGGTGACAAACGACATGCCAGCGTGCTAAAGACATTGATAACCGAGGACTCGCTGGTTATTGAAGCCAAGGGGCTGGACTCTGAGATGTCTCAGAACTGCACCCACTTGATTATGGCGTCAAACGATGACTGGGTAGTCCCTGCTGGTATGAACGAGCGCCGCTTCTTCGTGTTGGACGTCAGCAATGAGCACCGGCAGGATACCACCTACTTCAATCAGATCAACAAGGACTTGGAAGACGGTGGTCTTTCCAATCTCCTCCACTTTCTCCTTGAGCAAAACATCAAGGAGTTCAACGTTCGCAAGATTCCTCAGACTGTGGCTCTTCAGGAGCAAAAGGTCTACTCGTTTTCGGCTGAGGAAGAGTGGTGGTTTTCTAAGCTCCGGGAGGGTCGTGTGCTCCAGCGACGTGACGGATGGCCGGTTATCATTCTGTGCGAAGAGCTTCTGGATGATTACGTTCAGTACACTCGCAACTTCTCGCTGTCTTCTAGGGGAAATGCCACCAAGCTAGGCCGCTTTTTGCGGAAGTGCTGGCCTTCCTGCGAGCGCAAGCAGCTCAGCGGGTCCGTTTCTGCAGAGCTCAACGGTCAGAAAAAGGATCTTGAACGTCCCTATGTGTACGCGCTGGAATCCTTAGACAAGATGCGTTCACACTGGGACCTTCACTATGGTGGACCATTTTCGTGGCCCGCCCCGCCCCCCGTCCATACGGGCACCCCCGCCCCGTTTTAGCCGGGTAGCCGCTTGCATACGGGCGACGGCGGGGCTACCGTAGACTTAGCCCCGCCCTAGCCCCTAGCGGGCAGGCGCGGGACTCTAGCCCCCGGAAGAATAAGGAACACTGGTAATGCCGCAAAAAGCATCCTCATACGGGTAGCTGAACCAGCGAGACACTCATGACCGGTATTACCGGCTGGGAGCACTGAGCTCCCAGCCTTTTTACTACAATAGAAGGACTCGAGAAACATGGCATACGCATATCTGGCATCGACAGGGGCGAGCTTCGCAACGAAGAAGGCTCTCAAAGAGGCAGTGGCTGCTGGTAAGAAGGTCATCGCCAAGGACAACACCCCTTGGGGGCAGAAGCCCATCGACAACGGCTCTGCCTGCATCGAGGGGCCGTGCGCCCCGAAGCCGCACAGCTGGTATGCCTCCGTGACCGTTGAGAACGGATACATCACCAAGGTGAAGTGATGCAATTCCCACCACCCCTCACACGAGAAGAAGAGCAAGCTGCCTTCGAAAAGATTCTGCAGGGTGACAAGGACGCTCGCGACCGGGTGATTCTCAGCGCCATGCCATATGTCATCAAGATGGTTTCGAACACTCGCGCATTCCACTGCGAACGGGATGAACTGATCGGAGCCAGTGCAGAACTTGTCTGCGAGCTCATCGACAAGTTTGACCCAACTAGAGGAGTGCGCTTCCTCACCTTTGTAGGCAAGTGCATGACTCACCACCACATGAAGATGGGGGTCAAGGCCGCAAAGGAAGCTGCCCGCCGAGTGGACGATCCGCTCGATTTGCAGGCAGCTGGCTACGCCGAAGAGATGTACGAGGAGCAGCTGTGCTTCAGCTCAGATGTTGTTGTTTCGATGACTGACCTCAGCATCAGAGAGCAGTACATAGTCATCCGAGTCTTCGGCCTTTTCGGTAACAGTGTCAAGCGGATTCACGAGATTGCCGACTTTCTCGAGATTTCCCGCGCCACAGTCCACGACATCTACCTCGAAGCAATCGCCAAACTGAAAAGGCATCTTGCATGAGCCAAAAGATTTTCCTCGACGTCGACGGAGTGCTGGCGGATTTTTGGAAGGGCTTCGTGAAGGAAGCCCATTTGGATGTGCCTGAGCACTACCGTCCGGAAACCCGCGAAGAGGCGCGAGTGCACTGCCCACACGGCTGGGAACAGGCTGCTCCTTCCAACTTCTGGGCGAATTTGCCCAAAACGCCCTGGGCGGATGAAGTAGTCGCCATGTGCCACGAGTACACAGATGAGGTGATCATCTGTACCAGCGTCCACTGGATGGCGGGGATCGAAGGCAGGATCGCTTGGTTCAAAAAGCACCCCGAGCTGATACCGAAGTCCAAGGAGATGTTGTTTGTGAGTCACAAAGGGCCGGGAGTCTGCCCAGGGCTGCTCATCGACGACATGGAGGACAACATGCCGGAAATCATCTTCCCTGCCTGGGACAACCAGCTGCGGAACATCTGCCAAGGAGGCAAGACGGTAGTGCTGGCCTACTTCAGGCACTCTCTGGAGCACTATGCCAAATGATGGTCCACCTAGTACCAGCGCATGACACTGGACCCCACCGGCTAGACGTGGACTGTCCTTGTAGGGGAGAGATCACAAAGGAAGTCTCGGCAGAAGGATTGCCGATCTTCCGGCACAAGGCCTGGGATTGCAGGGAAGCCCGGGAAGAAGCCACTGGTAAGGGCAAGCCCAACAAACCATGGGCAGTGATCGGAGTGAAAGACTGAGATGACCATTCTGATCGATATCGACGGCGACCGAGTGCTGGTGTACAGGCAAAGAGAGACCAAGGGTGGTCGCCCCACAAGGGCACAAGTGCTCGATGCCATTCGTCGTGCTGGAAAGGCCCCCGGACGGCGGGGCAAAGATTAGCGGCTAGCCCGCTTGCATTAGCCCCGCTAACGGGCTATACTCTCCTATGTAGCCGCCCCGCTTGCCTAGGGTAGGGGCTAACGGAAACCGAAAGGAATCAGACAATGCCACGAATCGTACTGAGCGACAAGTTCGATGTCACCATGCTCGAGGGCGAGCAGCGGTGGAAGTTCACCCCGGCGGAGACGCTGGAGGAGGTCAAAAAGACTATCGGTATGTACGACGAGACGCTCAGCGCCGTCGCCAGCCCGGAAGTCGCCGCGCAGATGACCAAGGATCTCGCGGACGCGGTTCCCGTGAACCCGGCCAAGGTCCGCCTGTTCCGCAAGGGCACCGACATGATGGTCGGTCTCCAGCGAGGCAGCGGCAGTGAGCTCTACTATGTCTTCTGCAAGAGGTGCTAAGATGCACCTTCAAGTAGAGACGTTCGAAGACCGGTACGAGTTCAAGCTCGACGACGAGCTTGTGGTCATACCAGAACGGTTCCTTGATGGAACTGCCCACAAGGTGGAGTTCCCCCAGCACAAGGTGACCATCTATGTCACCGTGGACCCTGACGGCGAGCACGCCATCTGGCTGGCCGAGAGTCAGGGGGAGTTCCGGAAGAAGAGACCGGCGGAAGATGACGACACCATATGGTGCTGGGAGTCCGTCAAAGACGAGGACTGCGAGTGCCTCTGGGCAGACTTCTACCCGAGCGAAGACTTCATCCTTCATTGGGGCAACTTCCCTGGATAGGAGTGGCAAGAGATGCTGCCGCCGAATGTGCCCAGGTGCTACGGGGTGGGGTGTCGAGAAAAGGAATCCTGCCAGCGTCAGCGGGACTATGACATCCCGACTACCGTGTCCCGATTCGTCACTATGATTCCTCGCGACGAGGACAAGTGCAAGCATCGCATCGCAATTGAAACGGAGACTCACCAAAATGAAAAGCCCTGAACTCCGCGCTGAGATTCGTGAACGCAAGGCCGTCCGCAAGGGCCAGCGCCCGTGCGAAGTGTGTGGCAGACCGGCGGTCACCTGGCACCAGGGACGGAAGGTGTGTGCGAATCACGCTCGTGCCCTGACTCCTGCCGAGGCCCTCCACCGCAGCAAGAAGGGGTGAGGCCATGAAACACCTTCTAGCACTCGGAGTTCTGGCAGGAAGCCTGCTGATTGCCCACAAGCTGAGCGAGCAGGGCATCCCCCTCTGGGTGCTAGGAGCGTGTGCTGGTGTCGCCTGTGCCAATCTTGTGCGAAAGGAGCCTGAGGTATGAAGGGCTACGATGCATGGCTTCAGAATGACCCTGGGATGGATGCGGTCTTCCAGGAACTGGCCTACGATCTCCTGGGCAGCGAACGAGTGAAGAAGGATATTCTGCCCAAGGTGCTGAAGGGCTGCGACGTCGACGATCCGGTGCACTCGGAGCACACGTACTTGATCCTGTACTTCGAGGAAGGGGAACAGAGTCGGAGGGTCAAGATGCTTCTTGAAACGGACCTCTTCGAACGCTACGATGGCGGAGGAGAAGACTCGCTTGAAGAAATCGAGGAAGCTGTCGTGGAGTTTTTGAGAGAGGGGAGCAGACAATGACCGGACATCAAGTCAAGGTCGGGATGCTGATTCAGTTCCAAGGAATCAACCGGCAGTTCTCAGACTTTAGAGGCACGTGGGAGGTCGCCCAGGTGGGCAAGGACCACTTCTACGTGAAGGTGCCGGAATCGGCGGTTTGGGTGGACTGGCCCATTCGCAACTACGAATACAAGGGTGCCGGATACTTCGGCAGCGGAAGTCTGTGGGACAACATTGTGGAGGTGAACGGGAAATGATGATGATGACTACTGAGCAACTGAGTGTCATACTGGCCGAACACGCCAAGTGGCTGGCTGATTCTAGGGGCAGCAGGGCCGACCTGCGCATGGCCAACCTGCGCAGGGCCAACCTGCGCAGGGCCAACCTGTGCGGGGCCGACCTGTGCGAGGCCGACCTGCGCGAGGCCGACCTGCGCGGGGCCGACCTGCGCGGGGCCGACCTGCGCGGGGCCGACCTGTGCGGGGCCAACCTGCGCGAGGCCGACCTGCGCGGGGCCGACCTGCGCGGGGCCGACCTGCGCGGGGCCGACCTGTGCGGGGCCAACCTGCGCGGGGCCAACCTGGACTACTCTTGCTGGCCACTTTGGTGTGGGTCCATCGGGGTCAAGGCAGACCGCCGGTTGTTCGCCCAACTCCTTTACCATCTTTGTTCGCTGGATGTGTCTGGAGCTGACCAAGAAACGCAGGCTACCATCGCCGCACTTAGGGCGCTTCCGGAGGCCACCCGGTTCCGGGACAAGTACCACCCGGAGCTGAAGCCGATGTGGCAGAAGGATCAGCAATGAGCAACACATGGATGATCTGCAAGCCACCACACCGTGTGCTCGTGGAAGTGCTGAACGAAGCCACTGGTGAAGTGGAGAAGATGATGGCGATTCACGGCGGGGATGGCCAACGGCCCTGCTGGAGTGACGAGGATGAGATTCGTCAAGTTGATCCTGGCACGTATCGGATGTGGCGCCACTTGCCCAGTGAGGCATGCTATTCTGTCACTTTCGATGAAGAGGCCTGGAAGGCTCTAGAGGACGCGCTGGAGAAGACAAAGGTGTCCTTCCAGGAGTTTGCCGCTGCGATGGAAAGAGTCAGTGAGATGTTCAAGAAGGAGGCCAAGTAGATGTACACGATGATTCTGCAGTTCCCCTCAGATACACTGACCACGGCTCTTCGGCCAACGAAGGACGAGGCCCTGAAGCTGGCGGAGGAGATCATAGACGGCCAGCAAGAGGAAATCAACAGCATCATCCTGGCCGAGATCGTGTGCGAGTACAAGCACAGGATCAGGCGCGTGTTGGTGCCCAGGAAGGCGGTGAACGTACTATGAACCCGACACGTGGACCACTGATCGTTTGTGAAGCCGATGACGGCGAGGGCAGCGTACTGTTCTATGACATCAAAGTGGTACAGGATGGCATGGCCCTTCACACATTGGGCCAGGCACACCCCAACTCATACCCTCAGTGCAGATTGCCCAAGGTTACGTTGGAAGAGGCCAAGGCCAACGCCGATCTGTGGGCAGAGGCGTCAAACGTGCTGGAGGAGACTGGGAGGACACCCAGGCAGTTGGTGGACAGGATCGCATGCCTTGTCAAAGAGATGGATGACGTGCGCGATGGTCTGCTTCGAGACCTGGACGAGGTCCGCGACGCCTACAAAGAAGAACGTGAGAATGGCTAGGTTGAAAGGGGTGCAGCAATGAGTCTCCCACCGGGACCGTGGAGCTGTGAGGTCAGACCTGACCACTTCACTCTCATTCACTTCAGGGAAGACCCTGAAGAGGACAGACGGCATGCGGGGGATAGCCTGAGAGGGTTCTGTTACCCAGGAGATGCCCAGTTCATTATCGAGGCATCGATGGTGCTCGCAGCGACCGGGATGTCGCCCAGGGAGATGGCGGAGAAACTGGGGCTGATCGGCGAATTGCCCAGTGTCGGGCCGTGGACCTACCGGATGGACGGCAAGTACGCGGTGATTTACCTGTACGATTATCGAGTTGAAGGGAACGAGTACAGGTGGGAGAAGCTGCGAGGGTGGTGCGGGGAGGAAGTCGCGAAGTTCATCGTGGAGTCCCGGGCAGTGTGCGAGGCGACAGGGTTGTCACTTCGGGAATTAAAGGAGTCACTGAAATGAGCATCGTAGTTCTGAAGAAGAGTACGACGATCGACTGGGCAACCATCGCGTCGTATCTGGCAGTGGCAGGCGACGACGAGCAAGCGGTGTTTTTCAAGACTTTCGTCAAGGAGTGCCAGTCTTGGGGAACCCACTACGAGGTGGAGAAGCAGCTCACTTCTGTGCGGATGCTGCTCACCGACGAAGAGCGCGAAGTGCTGAGTGCGGTGGTTACTGTGGAGGATGTGGGATGAATACCACGGAAGCGATTGCCCAGGCGGAATCTGAGGGCATGTGCCGCCCAGGGAGGGAGAGGGGGACTTGGGAGGTCTGGGCATGGACGCCCGCAGCGGGATACCATTGTGTGAAAGTGGTTAGTGGAAAAGGAAGAGGCGCGGCTGGCCTGCCACCGGCGGCAAGCGGTGCGAGCTGCAACGCTGCTGGGATTGCCCAGGGAGGAGGGGGGAATCTCGGGTGCTGGGCAGGATTGAAGGAACGGTTGAAGACATGGTGAAGGAACTGATGAGGGCAGACAAATGAATAAGTGACAACAGAAGAAGCTGCGCAACAAGGGGTTGTGCCCACAGTGCAAGAAACCTCCTCACGACTACGGTTGCAAAGGCAACAAGATCGTTGGTCTCAGATGTCATAGAATCTGGTGGAAGGAGGGACGTCGCTTTATCACACGGTATCGTGGACCTGTGGTGAGCAAGATGATAGACCAGATCGAGGGGACGGTCTGTGAAGTAGAGTATCGCGATCCTCAAGGCAGGTTGGTCGGCTACTGGGCATATGGCCACTTCGACCCTGATTTGCCCTATCAAGGAGAATAGGCGATGAAGCTCGAATGCAATGAGTGTGGGGCGACTGAGAGACTGCACAAGTGCCCAGAGTGCTACACGGTCTTCTGCGCTGAGTGCCTGGAGGGGGAGGGTTGGTTTTGCCCAGAGTGTGGGGAAGACCTGGACGAGGGTGATTGTGATTGTGAAGTTGATGACGTGAGTGATGGCGCAGAAGGAAAGGAGTAGAGGTCATGATGTGGAATCCATGGAAGCGGGTGCGGGAGCTGATGGCGGAAGCTGACAAGCGGGAGGGAACTGTTCGGTGGTTTGAGGTCGAATATAGCCGAATGTGTGAAAGAGCGGGAGGGCTGGAGAAAGAGTTGAAGCGGGCGAAGGAGGAGAGTGAAGCGAAGAAGGTGGAGTACGCTGAGATGAAGCGGCAGTGGGAGGCTGCGATGGCCAAGGTTGCCCAGAGGGACCGGCACATTGAGGTGTTGGAGGGGAAGCTGCTTGCACGGAAGGCATGTATTGTCGTGCTGAGACAGGACGTGAGGCCGCCCAGATGATGAACACAATTTGTGAAACAGGGAGAATCATGATGGTCGCGTACTGGATGGCAAGGTTGGTCGGGGAGATGGTGCTGGCATGTGTGGGGGGTGTGTGGCTTGCCCAGGCGGGAGGGTTGGCACTGGTGCTGTGGAGGAGTGGTCGGGGAGGGGGAGGGACCTGGTGGGTGACGGCGCTGGCCTGGTCGGTGCCTGTCGGTCTGGCTGTTGCGGGGGTGTGGGCGATGAGGGTGGTGTGGATGGTGGCTGCCCAATGAAGACGGAGAAGGTGAAGCTGAAGGTGGCTGTCCTGAAGGCGAGGCCATTCGGGTGTGATGTGTGGGTGGTGGTCGGCGCGTGGGAGGAGTTTGCCCAGTGGTGTCGGGAGAAGTGGAAGGTGAAAATGCCGAGGGGAGGGGATGGTGGAGGGTGCTGGCGGATTGGGGAGGCTGCTGAGGTTGTCGTGTGGCTGCCCAGTGGGATGGAGGGACGGGAGCTGATGGCCCACCTGGTACACGAGCTTGTTCATGCTGCGTGGAGGACACTGCAGAAGGTGGGCGTGAGGGTTGGGGTGGAGAATCAGGAGATGCTCGCGTATCTGGTGGATGACTTGTTTGCCCAGGCGATGGTGGGACTGGGAGTGCGGTTGGAGTGGTGATGGGGGGGATTGTAAACCTGTTGTGGAGGGGCGAAGTTTACAATGGGGGATTGTAAAGTAGACAGGTTTACAATGTAGGGGGATTGTAAACTTCATAGTTTACAATGGGGGCCGATTGTAAACCTGTTGTATAGTAATACGGCCTACAATGACCAATTTTGATTGGCCCATAAACGCAGTTTGGCGGTGGAAGGTTGGTGGGACCCATCTTCGCACCGCTTTTTCGTCGTGGTGAATTCGTAAATCCTCATCCCTCTTTCCCTATTCTTCCTCATCAAGCCCCTCATCCAAGTCCCTGACTTCCCCCTCAAAAGCTCTACTTTTAGGGCTGTTCTGAGGCGGTTTTCGCCCCAATTGGGCCGTAAGTAAAGTAAGTAAAGGGACAGTAAAGCGGCTGTAAGTACCTACCCGCTAACGGTTTATGCCTTTTTACTTTACTCTCTTTACCTCTTTACTAGTATGCAAATCCGTAGATACTAGGGCTATAGGCCGGGGTATCCCCCAGTGTGTTGTTGCCCAGTGGTGGCAGAAACTGGCCAGTGTTGGCAGACCCCACCCTATTATATATTACTTTACTTTTTAGTAGAGTAAAGTAAAGAAGTAAAGAAACCCCTACGGCGTAACGGTTTATGACTTTTGCTGTTTACTTTACCCCCTTTACTTCACCGCCGCCTTCCCAGTTCCCATTCCCAGCCCTGGGCACCCCCGCGCCGCCGGGGTCCGCGCGTGCGTGCGTGGCTGTGGGCTAGGCTTCCTGCCCGTCTGGCGAGCTTTGCCGCTAACCCGCTAGGGTAAGACCGGGGCTAGGCTAACGTGCAAACGGCGGGACTCTAGCCCGGTCCAGTAGCGCCGTTGTTCCCCTCACCCAGCCGTACTGTTGTTGTTTCACATCATCACAGTGCTCGTGATGACCCAAAAACATGTTGTTGTTTGGTCATGTTCCCGCTTCCAAGGCACAAAAAAGCCCCCTGAACTTGCGCTCAGGGGGCTATCCTCACCCCTAGTTCCGTTTGGCAGTGCCCGACCTCGCGGAACTAGGGGATCGTGGAGTTGGCCTACTCGGCGACCGGAGCGGTCTCGCTCACGGGAGCGGCCTCCCCCTCGGCGACGGGAGCGGCCTCCCCCTCCTGGGCGACCACCGGCTTGTTCTCGACCTGGCCGTCCATCGCGAGGAAGCCGTGCTCGAGGTTGAAGGTGAAGTCGGTCGCGGCCTTGCCACGGTCGCAGGTGCTGTCGCCGGCCATCAGGGCCGCGATGGCCTCGTCGCGCGTCTGGCCGACCTTGTAGAACTCGAACCGGGTGTGGGCCAGACTGCCGACCCGCTTCGGGTTCGCGACCAGCGTGACGATCTTGGCATCGGCCGCGAACGTGTACTTCGCGCTGGCGACACCCCGCTTCAGGCCACCGGCCTTGTGCTCACGGACCACCCGTTCCTTGGGCGTCTGGGCGTCGAAGGTGAGGTTGTAGGCGGCGAAACCGGCGGGGGTCAGGCTGGTGGTGGACTTGTCCTCGGACTGGGCGACCAGGCCCTGGTAGATCAGGTTGCCCAGCGCCTGGGCAGCGCGCTTCTCGTCGCCGAGTGCCGCGACGACCATGGTGGTCGGGCAGGTGCAGAGGGCGATGTCCGTGGCCTTGAGGGTGCGGCCGCCGATGGTCAGGAGGGCGATGCTGCGGTTGGTGAGCTTCTTGACGGCCAGGGGGGCGGCGGGCTGGGGGATCACGGGGGTCTCGGTCACGGGGGTCTCGGGTGCGGTCATGGGGGTCTCGGGTGCGGTCATGGTCGGTTCACTTTCGGGATGGGGGTTGGTGACTTCGGGAACTTGAACTTGGGAGCGCTTTTTCGACATCGGGGGATCCTTTCCTATTGGGCACTTACCTTCGGGACACCACTATTATATCCCTGACAGGGCTGGGTGGGTGTCGGCCGCCAACCCTTTTATCTGCTTTTTCAGGAATTCTTTCTGCGCGTTCTCCTCGATCTCGTTCCAGATCACGTTGTAGGCGGAGATGCCCTTCTCGGTCATGGCGATCCAATTGGGTGCGGCTTGGCCAGGACTCTTGATGAGTCCATCCCGTTTCGCGTTGCAGATGGCCCGCTTTTGCTGCTTTTCGTCCAGCTGTCCCAGCTTGGGCACGTGCCTGAAAAACAGACAGTTCGTGTGCCGCCAGAGCTTGGGCAGTTTATCCGTTGCGATCCTGACGCCGTCCGTCATGGCGTAGAGCACTCGGTACTTGTGGCTGAGGTTCATTTCCGTGTGGTTCCTTTTGACCCCTAGCGACTAACCTTTAGCCGTAGGCAAGGCATACCATAGCATAGGGCAGGATAGCTTGCAAACGTGCCGCTAGCGGTTGCTGTCTTGCCCTAGGCGAGCTATAGTCTAAGGTATGCAAGGATACCCGTCGCTAACGGTTAGCGGCAAACCCCCAAAAGGAGCGCGACAATGGCCGACTATGGAACGCTGATCCACGGAACCTGCCGACTGCAGGACTTGATCCCTGCATTTGCCCAGCGGCTGAAGCTGGAGATGGAGCAGGCTCCCGAGACACGGGACGACGTCAAGGAGTACAATCTGGAGCTGATCAAGCAGGCCGAAGCCCTCTTCGCCAAACCCAAGTGGGAGGAGGAAGACGAGCAGTTCTACCTTCTCGACGACCTCATGGAGGCCCTACAAGACTACGGGCCGAAAGGCAGCTACTTCGGCTGCAACGAGGGCGACGGGTCGGACTACGGATGGTGGCCCGCCTACGAAGTGATGGACGAACCTGGTGACCAGTGGTTTGAAGACAAGGACGGTGAGTAGCCTAATGCAAACCCTCCGAATCAAGAGCGGTTCCCAACTGAAGCGCAAGCCGAAGCTCACGTTCTGGGAGAAGTTTCTCAAGAACATGTGGAAACTCATCCAAGGATTCTGACCATGTTACAGATCTGGCCAGTCGACCTCGCAAGTGTCATCGCAGAGACACCGTGCATCTGCGAACGCAAACGCAAAGTCACCTGCCCTTGCTGCAGGGCGAGCATCATCCACGCCGAGCTCATCAAGGGCACGAAGACGATGAGCGCTGCCCGGGAGGAGGAGTTGTCGGAGGAGCTCATGCAACTGGTGGGACAGGTCATCGAGACCGACTACCAAGAATACAAGGGGTGATGGCATGCTGTACCCAGTGGAACAGAAACTGCTCGAAGCCATGATGGCGTTGCCGTGCACGTGTGAAGAAAAGGACGAGGCCACGTGCCCCAAGTGTCAGGCCGAGTATATCAGCGAAGCGTATGAGTGTGGTGAGCTCGATGAGCATCAAGTCAGTCGCTTCCTCGTGAGGCACCTGATCGAACTCAGGAAGTAGCAGAAAGAGACAAGAGGGAGAGAGGAGGGGTTCCTCCATTTTTGTTCTGTTGTTGTTGTTGTTGTTGTTGTTGTTGTTGTTGTTGTTGTTGTTGTTGTTGTTGTTGTTGTTGTTGTTGTTGTTGTTGTTGTTGTTGTTGTTGTTGTTGTTGTTGTTGTTGTTGTTGTTCCACATTGATACTCCTGCAAGAAGGGCCGCGAACCTTCTCTTCTTCGGCCATCCGACTTCTTCAAAAGAAGAAGGCCCAGAAACAAGGGGAATCCCCTGCTCCTGGGCCTTGGGCGGTGGCGGTCTAGATGCTCCAAATTCCGAGCCATTGCTCGCCTTGCCAGGTCTGGTCACCGACTGTCACGTTGTCCTTGGCCAAGATTTCCTGGGCCAGGAGAATGAGAGCTTCTGCTCGTCCTTGGTAGTCATCCTCATCGTATTGGCTCAAGTAGCCTTCAATGTACTCTCTTTCAGTGCACTCCACGTTGGCGATGAGAATGTTCGTCAACATTTCACACGCTACTTCGCCATCCTATTCTTGCGCGAGTCTGTACAGGGGAATGTTCATCTTGACAGTGCCTTTCTATTGTAGCCCCCGGCCCTTCTTGAGCCGGGGGCTTGGGTGTTCTAGAGGCTCTTTCTCAGGCAGTCCATCTGCCACTGGTAGTCAACGTCTTCGATGGGGCTCATGAAGTCGATGACGTCGTCCGCAGTCTTGCTGCGCTCTTCGTCCGTCTTCTGAGCTCTGATGTTCGTCAGGTTCCTGATCAGCGTGGCCATCAGGCTGACTCCCACTGCGGCTTGGTGGAACTCGCAGTAGGTCTTGACGATGATTTCGTTCATGTTGCCCAGGACGCTGGTCAGGTCTTCGAACTGCTCAGAGGTCGCAGTGTTGTGGCCTCCGATGTTCTGGAGTGTGAAATCCAGCTCTTCTGCGATTGCTGCCAACTCCTCTCTGATCCTGATGATCCTCTGCTCCGTCTTGGAGCTGGTGAGCTCCAGATTCTCTCTCACAATCTCAACGGCGTGGTCGTTCATTTGATACTTTCCTTTTCTTGTTTACCCCGCTAACCTTTAGCGGAGCCGAAGGATACCATAGCTCGCCTAATACCTAATACAAGCCGCTTGCAATCGCTAAAAGGTAGGGTACTGTATCCCCTAGGCGCGCCCCTAAAGGGTAGGGGTGCCAAGAACAAAAGGACAAGTATCAAATGAACAGCGAAATAGGCGAAGTGTTCAGAGCGAGTAGCCTCAAAGAAGCGTTGGCAGGGATGATCATACTCAGCTGGAGGTTCAAGGGCATCATCGAGGAAACGCTGAAGGAGAGGAAGCGCCTGACGGTGGGAATGAAGCCGTTCACTGTTGACGACTTCAACGACACCCTCGAAATCGCAGCGATGAGCTGGTTGGAAGGAGCCAGCTGCAACTATAGCAAGATGTACAAGAGCCTGTCAATTGCGCTCAGGATGCTTACTTACGATGACTGCACATTTGGAGCAGCCCCCAGGCGACAAGGTCAGCCGCACAGAATGGGATATTACCCAGACCATTACATCAGGCACTACCCAGACTACAAGACGGTGAACTGGTACCAGGACTAACGAGCCCTGGGCGACAAGGAGCATGACGATGAACATACCACTGTACCACATGAACTGGACGTACGAGAGGATCAGGGAGGCGCTGCTGGTCATTCTGAAGAGCAACGGCCTCGAGGAGGTAATACCCACAGAGGGGTATCCGGAAGACGCTGAGGCCAGGTGGATTGACGCTCAACTGGACAGCCTTCAGGCGCTGGCACGGGAAGATAACAAGAGCATCTCCACTGGGAATGGTCGAGAAGGCGAGCAGTGGATGGGCATCTGGGACAATACCGAACCCTCCAGCCCCCATGACCAGTGGGTGAACTAGAGTAGCAGCAACGCTGAGCAAGAACAGCCTCCTCCATCCGGGGGAGGCTGATGGTTGTTGTTGTTGTTGTTGTTGTTGTTGTTGTTGTTGTTGTTGTTGTTGTTGTTGTTGTTGTTGTTGTTGTTGTTGTTGTTGTTGTTGTTGTTGTTGT
>Ga0209417_1004555_pt1 | contig 16398 bp, 15 predicted proteins | sample RifGroF2_FD_184002 | JGI IMG/M metagenome (GOLD analysis project Ga0209417, IMG submission 184002) | Groundwater microbial communities from Rifle, Colorado, USA - Groundwater F2 (SPAdes) (version 2) | ecosystem: Environmental > Aquatic > Deep subsurface > Groundwater | place: Rifle, Colorado... | reverse complement strand
TCCTGGAAATTCTTTGGTCATATTGAATATCTTTCTCTTGGTTTTTTGCTGACAACTTATACAATCCTAAGCATCACTTGTTATATTGCAACAATTCTATTAAAATTATTTTTCACTGAACAGTAACAAAAAATTTAACGAACATGGGATTTAGTAATGGAATATTTAACGATCCTCAAAAAGTAGGCAAAGGGTATCGACTCATCAATGTTAAGAATATGTATTCAGGGGATTGCATCGATGTCGACAGTCTTTCTCTTATAGATATAGATGAAAAAGAGTTCAAAAATAACAAGGTTGAATATGGCGATATTTTCTTTACAAGATCGTCACTAGTAAAAGAAGGTATCGCATATTCAAATGTAAATTTGAGCTATCGGAACGACCTTACCTTTGATGGCCATTTAATTAGAATGCAACCATGTAAAACTACTACTGATCCTGTTTTTTTAGCTTATTTATTCAAAACATCTTCTGCACGCAAGCAGCTTATTCTTGGCGGTAAAACAACAACTATGACCACCATAGGCCAGAGTGATATAGCCATAGTTGAATTAGCGCTACCTAGTTATAAACCAGAACAATCCCAAATCGGCACCTACTTCCAAAACCTCGACCAGCTCATCACCCTGCATCAAGCAAAGTACAACAAACTAGTAAACATAAAAAAAGCCATGCTCGAAAAAATGTTCCCTAAGAATGGTGCGGATGTCCCTGAGATCCGTTTTAAGGGATTTATTGATGCTTGGGAAAAACGGAAGCTGGGGGAGATAATGAATGTAACATCTGTAAAAAGAATTCATCAATCAGATTGGACAAATTCAGGCATTAGATTCCTCCGTGCTCGTGATATAGTTTCAGCCTATAAAAACGAAGAACCTTCTGATTATTTATATATTTCAGAAAATAAATACAATGAATATTCTATAATATCAGGAAAAGTTAAGCCAAATGACCTGCTTGTTACTGGAGTTGGAACAATAGGCATCCCTTTATTGATAGCTGATGATATTCCTATTTACTTTAAAGATGGCAATATTATTTGGTTCAAAAACGAAAATGCTATTGATGGAAAATTTTTCTTTTATTCATTTATAAACAATAGGATTCAAGGTTTCATCAAAGATTCTGCAGGAACAGGAACAGTAGGTACATATACTATTGATAGCGGCAAAAAGACACCAATATTGCTTCCTAAAGATAAAGAACAACGAAAAATAGGTAATTATTTCCAAAACCTCGACAAGCAAATCACTCTTCATCAAAAAGAGTTAGAGAAACTAAAGAACATTAAAAAAGCCTGTTTAGAAAAAATGTTTGTATGATGGAAATAAATGATGAAATCACGGCGTAATAAAGGTAATAAATAAAATGTCCATTTATCAAGAAATACTAGATTGGTCTCAAGAACGACCTGATTTTATTAAAGATGCTTTAAGGAGAATTATCTCCAATTCAACAATTAATCAAAATGATATTGATGAATTAGTTCAATTATTGAAAAAGGAAAACGGAGACACTGCTATTACACTAAATGCTCTCCCAATGAACAACTCTCACATTCCTTCTGTGTCTAATTCTTCAGCGAACTATCCAAGGTTAATAAGTTTGGGGCAACCAATTAATATCTGTGCATTACATAATCAAGGACAATTACGATTTGCCAGAAATGGATTAACAGTTGTGTATGGAAATAACGGCTCAGGAAAATCTAGTTATTCACGAATACTAAAAAAATTATGTTGGAGTAGAAACTCAGATATTGAACTAAAGAAAAATGTATTCAATCCTAATCCAACCCAACAACAAGTTGATTTTGAACTTGACTTGAATGGGACTAATTCTAGATTCCGATGGGTAGAAAACTCACCTTCACATCCAGCTTTAAGTTCTATTAATGTATTTGATACAAATTGTGGAGATATTTATATAAATAAAGAAAACCCCACAGAGTATAAACCGATAGGGATAGATGTATTAGAAAAACTTATTCCAGTTTTGAATCGCATTTCTCAATCTCTAAGCAATGAAGTTGCCGTTTATAACACACAGAAGCCATTGATGAACCAATTATTAAATACAACTTCAACGGGTCAGTGGTACGCTAATTTTGAGAACCTAACAAAACCTGAAATAAATAACTATATACAATTCACTCATGATAATGCAAATAGGAAGCAAGAACTTTTTAAACTTATAAATACGCAAAATCCGCAAGAGAATATCAAAAATCTAACTGGTTTAAAAGAAAGGCTAGATAATTATGCCAAACAATTTGAAAGTGTTGAAGGGCTCTTTACTGAAGCAAACATTACTGAATTAAAAAGTCTTAGATCAAATTATGAAAACACTAAAAAAGCATATGATATTCTAGCTGAAGAATTAAAAGAATTAAACACTATAGAGGGATTTGGAGGTAATCCATGGAGAACTCTTTGGGATGCGGCACAAAATTTTGCACACGCTAATGGATTGTCTGATGGTAAAAAATTTCCTTCTTCTAGTTCGTTAAAGAAATGTGTTTTGTGCCAACAAGATTTAGATGGAATAGCTCAGAAAAGGATGATTAGCTTTAATCAATTTGTTTCTAACGATGTATCAACAAAATTGACGACAATTCAAAATAGAATAAAGGAGAGAATTCAATATTTTAATTCATTAAGAGCTTTCTCTATTGATAATTTTAAAGAACTTTTTGAATATATTCCTGATTTTGGTAAGGGATTTAACAACTTCTCAACAGCATTCGATGCTCTTAAAACTAAGATAATTGATTATCTGAGAAGAGGAGGAGAACTCGATATAAGTATCAATGCTATTTCGCCAATTATTAGAATCTTAGTGACAAATATTGATGTCCAATTAGAACAAAATAATCAATTGTTAAGAAATCGAAACGCCATTATCGCAGAGTATAATGAGCTGATGGCTAAAGAATTCTTGTTTAAAAACAAAGTTCAAATTTTGAGATATTATGATGAAGTAAAATATAAATTATGGATATCAAGATGTCAGTCTCAACTAAATACGACGAGTGTATCAAGAAGAATTGGGAGTTTGATGGAAAATCAAGCAATAAGCTTACTACATCAAGAATTTATTAATCACTTAAAAGATTTTAATACAGAGTTAGCTTCCAAAGTATTGTTGTCAAAAACAAGGGCGACTCAAGGAAATACACTTCAGAAATGTACCCTGAAGGATATTAGTCATCCGATTGATTCTATCTTAAGTGAAGGCGAGCAAAAAATTATTTCTCTTTCTAATTTTTTAGCAGAATGTACAATTGATGACCGTAAAAACACAATTGTATTTGATGACCCAGTTAATTCTTTAGACATGGACTATAGGGATTTAATCGCCAAAAAGATTGTAACATTGTCTCAAGATAGACAGTTAATTGTTCTAACACATGACTTATATTTTTTACGTTTGCTAATCGATACACATAAAGCCATAAACTCTGTGGATTGCGAAATAGTTGGAATTGATAAATGTAATGGAATTAGTGGAGTCGTAACTGACGAAATACCATATCTTGCAAAAAATGTTCAAGAAAGAACTGACTCAATAAAGAGAATTTTACGAGAACATGATGCTTTGCAAATTACTGACGCTCACGGTCGTGAGACTATATTAGATTCGGCTCGTAAAAGATTTAGAATGTTATTAGAGCGTTCTGTAGAAGAAATTCTTTCAAATAAAACCTATGAACGGTTTTCTAAGAATATTTATTTTAAAAAAGACAACTTATCTAGTTATATCGTAACAGAGCAATCTGATATTGATTTTTTGTTAGGCTTATTTGGAAAGTATTCAGTAACTGAACATGATGGAGGAACAGCTACAATTCCTCAATTGCCAGTCAAAGCACTTATAGAACAAGATATTAGAGATTATTCAACATGGAAAGATAGCTTTAATACGAAAAGGAAAGCCTTTATGGCTAATCATTAATGAACGATCTTCGTATTTCTCATGATAAATAACAAACTGTGATATTATCTATATCAAGTCAAAAAGGTTTTAAAAGATGACATTTACATCAGAAGCCCAATTTGAAGAAGCCTTAATACATGAACTATCCAAGAAAGGATGGGAAAAAGAGGTTATAAAACACCCCACCGAAGAATATCTGCTTAAAAACTGGGCTACCATTCTCTTTGAAAACAATAGAGACATAGACCGCTTGAATGACACGCCGCTAACCGATGGCGAAATGCAGCAGATCATTGAGCAAATTACTGAGTTAAGAACTCCCCTTAAACTGAACGGCTTTATCAATGGTAAAACGGTTTCTATTACTCGCGATAACCCTGCCGACTCCTTACATTTTGGCAAAGAGGTAAGCCTAAAAATATATGATCGCCGGGAAATAGCAGCAGGGCAAAGCCGTTACCAAATAATTAAACAACCGAAATTCAGGAGTAAGTCAAAAATACTGAATGACCGCCGTGGCGACATCATGCTTTTAATAAACGGTATGCCTGTAATACATGTGGAGCTTAAAAGAAGCGGTGTTACAGTAAGTCAGGCTTACCATCAAATCGAAAAATATTCGGATGAAGGTATCTTTACAGGAATATTTTCCCTGGTTCAGGTGTTTGTAGCAATAGAACCGCAAGAAACCGTCTATTTTTCCAACCCAGGCCTTGATGGAAGATTTAATAAAGACTTTTATTTTCATTGGGCGGACTTCAATAATGAACCCATAAACAACTGGAAAGATATTGCTTCTACCTTGTTGTCCATTCCTATGGCGCATCAGTTAATCGGTTTTTATACCGTTGCCGACGATTCAGACGGTATTTTAAAGGTAATGCGCAGCTATCAGTATTTTGCAGCCAATGCCATATCCGACAAGGTTTCAAAAACCGATTGGAAGAGTAAAAACCTGCTTGGCGGTTATATTTGGCATACCACAGGCTCGGGAAAAACCATGACCAGTTTTAAGTCGGCTCAATTAATTGCCAACTCCAAAGATGCCGACAAAGTAATTTTCCTTATGGATAGAATTGAGCTAGGTACGCAGTCATTACATGAATATCAAGGTTTTGCCGATGATAATGAAGATGTACAGGCAACCGAAAACACGGCTGTTTTAGTTACCAAACTTAAAAGCGATGACCCTGCCAACACATTAATTGTGACCTCAATTCAAAAAATGAGCAATATTAATGAAGAAGAAGGGGGGCTTAAAAACAATGATATTGAATTAATGAATTCAAAACGGATCGTATTTATTGTTGACGAATGCCACCGCTCAACCTTTGGCGATATGCTTCAGATAATAAAGAATACATTTTCTTCGGCTATGTTTTTTGGTTTTACTGGTACACCTATCCAAGACGAAAACCAAAAGAAAATGAACACAACTTCAACCGTGTTTGGCGATGAATTGCACCGTTACAGCATTGCCGATGGAATTCGTGACAAAAATGTGCTTGGTTTCGACCCTTATAAAGTTTTAACCTATCGGGATAAAGATTTACGGATAGCAGTTGCTCTTCAAAAAGCCAAGGCAATAGATGAAAAAGAGGCTCTTGCCGACCCAAAGAAAAAAGAAATCTTCAATATCTACATGAATCCCACAAAGGTGAAAATGGCGGGATATATAAACAATTCAGGAAAATATGTTAAAGGAATTGAAGATTACCTGTCAAATACCCAATACGAGCGAGAAGAGCATACAGTTAAAGGAGTAGTAAAAGATATATCGGAAAACTGGTTTAGATTGAGTCAAGGCGGGAAATTTCATGCTATTTTTGCCACAAGTAGCATACCTGAAGCCATTGAATATTACAGGTTGATAAAACATTTAATTCCTGAATTAAAAATCACTGCCCTGTTTGATCCCAATATTGATAACGGCGGCAGCGTAAAATTCAAGGAAGACGGCCTTGTAGAAATTTTGGAAGATTACAACAAGCGATACGAACAGGATTTCATCCTGGCAACCCATTCTAAATTCAAGAAAGATATTTCAGCAAGGCTTGCTCATAAAACACCTTATCTAAGGATAGACAGAACGCCTGAAAAACAAATAGATTTACTCATAGTAGTTGACCAGATGCTAACAGGATTTGATTCTAAATGGGTTAATACGCTCTATATGGATAAGGTACGCGAATATGAAAATATCATTCAGGCATTTTCTCGCACCAATCGTTTGTTCGGTTCAGATAAACCTTTCGGTACAATTCGTTATTACAGGTATCCGCACACGATGGAGCAGAATATAAACAAAGCTGTAAAATTGTATTCCGGGGATAAACCAATCGGATTATTTGTTCAAAGACTCGAAAGCAACTTGAGTAAAATGAATGCTATTTATGATGAGATTTTCGAGCTATTCAAAAACGCAGGCATTACTGATTTTAAAAAGCTTCCTGATAACCTTTCGGAACGAGGTAGATTCGCAAAACTCTTCAAAGAATTCAATGACTATTTAGAAGCTGCCAAAATCCAGGGTTTTAAATGGGGTAAACTAAAATACGAGTTTGGGAGAGGTAAGGAAAAAATAGAAATTGAGTTGAAATTTGACGAAAATACCTATCTCATTTTAGCACTTCGTTACAAAGAGTTATCAAGTGGCAGTGGTGGTGGTGGAAACGGTGAAGTTCCTTTTGAAATTGATGGCTATTTATCAGAAATTGATACTGGAGTAATTGATGCAGATTATATGAACTCCCGTTTCGAGAAATACCTTAAGACTCTTAAAAAAGAAGATGTTGATAGCGATCAAATTCAGCAGACTTTGGATGAATTGCATAAATCCTTTGCTTCTCTAACTCAGGAAGAGCAAAAGTATGCAAATATTTTTCTTCATGATATTCAAAGTGGCAATGTAATAATAGAAGCAGGTAAAACTTTTAAAGATTATATAAATGAATATCAGTTCAAAGCTAAAAATGCAGAAATATATCAAATATCACAACTATTCGGATTGGATGAATCCAAGCTTAGAAATATGATGAGTTCGGGTATAACTGAGTCTAATATTAACGAGTATGGACGCTTTGATGACTTAAAGAATACGGTCGATAAAAACAAGGCAAAGATATATTTTGAAAAGCTGGAGGGAATAGCGATTCCACCATTTAAAATAAATATAAAAGTACATAACCTACTTCAAAAATTTATTATCAGCGGTGGTTTTGAAATCTAAATTTTCACTCCGGAGTTTCAAAATGAATTTGAATAGATTGAATTTATTGCAAAATCTTATTAATGACATGCCGTTATATTTTTCGTATGATTGCATTAAAAGTAAACTGCTTACAAAAGCAGAAATCAAAGATTCAACGCTTCAAACTTATTTGAGTCGGGAGGTAGCTGAAAAAAATATTTTCAGTGCAGGGAAGGGATGGTATTCAAAGCAGGGAAAAGAATTTCAGTTGAACACCGAGCCTGTTCAGAAAATGATAGAGCTATTAAAGCAAAAGTTTCCTTTGTTAGAAATTTCATGCTGGAGTACTGAACAGATAAATTCGTTCACCCACCATATGCTTGGGAAGCATATAACTTTCATCTATACTGATATTGATGCGGTCGATTCGATGCATGAATTTTTACTTGATAATGGATACAACTCTTATGCTAATCCTACGAAAAAAGAAATAGAAAAGCATTTCAGAGTAATAAATAGTACGGTAGTTTTAAGACCGTCTATAGCAAAACAACCGGAAGATATAAAAGGAGCTTCCTCAATTGAAAAATTACTAGTTGACCTAATTTTCGAGAACAGGAAACTAAATATTATGCCCGAAGATGAAATAGAGTGCATATTTGAAGGTATTTTAAGATATGGAAGAATTAATGTTTCCGCTCTGTTTTCATATGCTAAGAGGCGTGAAATGAATATTCAAGAAATCAAGAAATTCCGGATATTTTATTATTCCGGAAATCCTTGATATACTCACTTATAAAGCTAGATATGATAAAAACTAAATATTTTCAGGAAGAAACCATAAGAGCTAAACGAAATGAATCTGAATTGCTCTCTTCTGTTCTTGGAGCATTCAAAGGCGAACTAGAGTTGAGAAGTGTCTGATAAAGATAAAAGGAAACATTATGGCGCAAAACAAGGAAAACGAAAACAATAATTCAAAAGGCGAAATTCTCGTCTATCAGTCTGAGGACGGAAAAATTAAACTGGATGTCAGGCTTCAGGATGAAACATTATGGATGACACAGAGCGACATTGCCAAACTTTTTTCCTGTACGACAGATAATATTGCATTGCATTTGAAGAATATTTTTGAAGAAGGTGAATTATTAGAAACTTCAACTACCGAGGATTTCTCGGTAGTTCGATCCGAGGGTATTCGTGAAGTTAAAAGAATTCTTAAACACTATAATCTTGATGTCATAATATCAGTAGGTTATAGAGTTAAATCACATATTGCCACTAAGTTCAGAATATGGGCTACCCAGAGACTGAAAGAGTACATTGTTAAAGGGTTCACTCTTAATGGCGAACGCTTCAAGTCCGGCAGTTCGATGAATTATTTTTCCGAATTGCAGGAACAAATTCGGGAGATAAGGATATCTGAGCGGTTTTTTTATCAGAAAATAAAAGATATATACAAAACCAGCATAGACTATGATCCTAAAGATGAAAGAACGATAGAATTCTTCAAAATCGTCCAGAATAAACTTCTGTGGGCCATAAGCAAGCAGACTGCAGCAGAACTCGTTTACAGGAGAGCGGATGCGTCCTTGCCTCTACTGGGAATGCAGGCTTTTGATAAAGCACCTATCGCTTCAATTAAAAAGAGCGATGTCAGCATAGCCAAAAACTACTTGAATGAGAAAGAGATAAAACTGCTTGGATTACTCGTTGAGCAATATCTTGCTTTTGCCGAAACTATGGCTCAGCAGCATACTCCAATGTATATGCAGGACTGGATACACAGATTGGATGCGATTTTGCAGCTTAACGGCAGAGAACTTTTTACTCATGTCGGGAAAATAAGCCATGAAATGGCTTTAGAAAAGTCTGCCATTGAATATGATAAATTCCAGAAAACTCAAAAACTCCTGCAATACGAGGAGAGCATAAAAGAACTGGAAAAAGACATTAAACACCTTAAAAAAGCCGACTAATCCTAAATTGCCGATAATTGAGCAATACTGATATGGAGATAATAAAATGAGTGAAGAAAATAAAAAACTTATCCGCAACAGCACTGCTGAATTCCTTATCTTTACAGGACAAAGTGGAGAAAAAAGTATCGAAGCAAGATACGAAGACGAGACTATCTGGCTGACTCAAAAGTTAATGGCTGCTTTATTTGATGTTGATGTAAGAACGGTTAATGAGCATTTGAAGAATATTTATTCTCAACAGGAGCTATCAAGCAAGTCAACTATCCGGAATTTCCGGATAGTTCAAAAAGAGGGAGCTAGAGAAGTTGCAAGAGATGTAGATTTCTACAATCTAGATGCGATTATTTCAGTAGGTTATAGAGTAAACTCTGTGCGTGCTACCCAGTTCCGTCAATGGGCTACAAGGGTTCTGAAAGAGTTTGCCATTAAAGGTTATGTAATTGATAAAAAACGAATGGAGAACGGCTCTTTCCTTGGAGAAAACTACTTTGAAAGGTTACTTCAGGAAATCCGTGAGATCAGGCTTAGCGAAAGACTTTTCTATCAGAAGATAACTGATATTTACTCTACAAGTATTGATTATAATAAAGAAGCTCCGACGACAAAAGAGTTCTTTGCTAAAGTCCAAAATAAACTTCATTACGCCATTCATGGTCATACGGCGGCTGAACTGATAATGAAACGGGCAGACAGTAACAAGAGAAACATGGGCTTAACCACATGGGAAAAAGCCCCTGATGGTAGGATTCTGAAAACGGATGTTTTTACAGCTAAGAATTACCTGAGTAAAGACGAACTGGAATCTCTTGGTCGAATTGTCAACGCTTATCTTGACCTGGCTGAAGAAAGAGCAAAAAGAAAAATCCCTATGACCATGGAAGATTGGGCAATAAGGCTCGATAAATTTCTTGAAGCTGATGACAGAGCGATACTTAAAGATAGCGGTAAAATTTCCGCAGGCATTGCAAAAGACCATGCAGAGAGCGAATTCGAGAAATACAGAATAATTCAGGATAGACTCTTTGAGTCCGATTTCGACAAGATAGTTAAATCCTTGCCTAGCAAACCTGAGGATGGAAAATGAAAGAGCCTAAAAACAAAATTACAAAGAAAAACGCTACTAATTTTTTGCTCTAGACAACTCCAAACGGAGATGTCAAAGTCCAAATATTCCACCTCATAAATAACTACAATAAGGAGTTATTGGGGAGTGGATAGGAGAAATTCAATAATATTCATTCTTATAATTCCGTCTTCGCCTTTGCCGGCAATTTTACCTTCAGTACTCAAAATATATTTTGGGTAATTGTCTTTTATTGAATTCAGGGATTTATATTCTCTTTTATAAGTTTCGCTTTCAGGATTTCCAAGCTGATAAGTAACTTGCAGATAAATTCTTTCATCTCTCTTTTCGCATATAAAATCAACCTCGTTGCCGTTAATATTGCCAACCTTTACAGCATAACCCCTTTGAAGCATCTCGCAGTAAATAATGTTTTCCAGCATCTTATTGATTCTGTTAAAACTATAGCCGAGCATGCTGTTCAAAAGTCCTATGTCATTGATATAGTATTTTGAGTTGATAGAGAGGATTTTTTTTCCAAGAAGGTCATATCTTGGGCACTTATACATTAAATAAGTTTCTAATAAGTATGAGATGTAATTAAGAACGGAGGTCACGCTCAATTTACTTTTTGTCGATTTAAGGTAGGTACTGATATTATTGGCAGTCGTGAGATTGCCAATACTGTCAAACATAAACAGGATTACCCTGTCAAGCTCTTCAGTATCCCTGACTTTGTGTCTCTGTATAATGTCTTTAAGGACAATCGTATTGTAAAGGTCTTTCAGGTATTGAAATACAATTTCATCTTCATATTGCTCTTTTGAGTATGCCAGGAGATAAGGCATGCCTCCGTATCGCAAATAGTATTCAAAGGATTCTGTTGTATCTGAGAATTTTGAATTGTTGAAATTATTAAATTCGCCAAATGACAATGGGAATACTTCAATATTGATATATCTGCCTGATACCATGGTAGAGAGTTCTGAAGACAGCATAGATGAATTACTGCCAGTAATATAGATGTCATATTGGTCGGATTTAAGGTATGAATTTATAGATAACTGCCAGTTCTCAATAAGTTGTACTTCGTCAATAAAGATATATCTGATGCCTTTGCAGCCTTTGAAATAGTCATCTATATGGGCATTTAAGTCATTATGGTTTTTTATACTGTCAAAATCTTTAAGATCCTTATCTATCACAAGAATACTCCTGTCCTGGATAAGATATTTTTCCTTAATATGCTTTATCAGTAGCCTTATAATCACACTCTTTCCAGTACGCCTCATTCCGGTAAGTATTTTAACAATATGCTTATTGATATGAGGAGTTATCTTATTCAGATACGAATTTCTTTCAAAGATATGCATTAGCTTTCCTTTATTTAGTTGGATTCTATCACAGTAGATATTTTAATATAATAGTGTAAAAGATTCTAGTATAGTAGAAACTGTATATATAAAATCCACAAGTTTATAGTATGTTTAATGCTGGTTTCTCCTGTTTTTTCTCTGTCAGCAGTAACAAATGGTTCTTTTAGTTTGGTGGAAATCTGTTGTGGATAGTTCCATTTTGGAACATACTGCTAATTTTGTCTGACAATGTCTTGACTAATGCAACTTATCGGAAGTTCTTTGATATGTAATTCATTTTTCATCAAGAGGATATTTATCTGCCATTAAGTTAAGGTAGTTTAATAAATCTCTATTTTTATCGGGAACATATGGGTATAGAAATCTATCAGCTTCAAACGGAGTCTTTTCGAGTTCTTTAATCGGCTTTACTGTTCCGTAAGGCTCTCCTGTATCCCAATGATCTTCTTCAAATAAAAAGTTGTCGCCAAACTTAAATCTGGATATGAGAAATGAGTTTTTCTTTGACATCCATATTCCCAGATGTGAATTTCTAGCATCAATTAAATATAAATAGCCCTGTTTTAAATCATCGATTCTTATCATACTCTTTACTGTCCAGTTTTTTATCTATGAAATTCGGATTGTCCGGCTGTTGTTCCATTATCATTTTCAGTTTCTCAAAACTGACTGGAAAGAAACTGTTATTATCAACTCCAATGTCATGTTGTTTTCCCATCGGAGCAAGTCTTCCATGGGAGTGTCCATACAATTGCCAGCTATTATAATGAGATTTTGGCCATGTTCTCATGGAGTAGTGACAGACAACTATCAGAATGTTTTCTATTTTCTTTTCCCAAATTTGAACAGCTTTTTTATGAAGCCATGAATCATGGCTGCCTTTAATGAATATGTGCTTTCCATTAAGGAGAGGGATAATCTTTTTTGCAGTCTGTTCCTGAAAACAAAAATCTCCAGCATGGATAACTATGTCTTCAGTTTTTACAATAGAATTATGCCTATCAATTAAAACACTTTGCATTTCGGCTACGCTATGAAAAGGTCTTTTGCAGTATGCAATGATATTAAAATGATCGTAATGTTCGTCTGATGTGAAATAAAACATTGTTGTATAATTTTTATTAAAAGATGCGGCGACTGGCGTCAAGTCCAGCCTACCACAGGTTTATACTCCTGACCGCATCAAAATTTAGTTATTCCAAATGAGATTAGTATCAGGATTTTTAAGCCATTTTGTAATCTCTTCCGACAATTCAGCAGCATCTTCAAGTGTCAATTCTAAATCTATCCTGCTTCTGTAAGAATCTAAATCATCACAGTGACAATGGTCATTGATGAAAATTGTCCGCAGGATTTTTCCAGATTCAGTAGGTATGACTGTAAAACATAAGTCCATCCAAACATCTTCATCGCCAATATCAAATTCTATTTCAGGGTATGGCTTTTCCTGCCTATCACTTACTAAGGCTTTTGCAACATTATGGAGATCGTAATCGGCAGCATAAATATCAATAGATGAGCGGCATGCGTTGTTACCAACTGTGAAAGTGCAATATGTGTCCAAATCAGTGTAATGAGGCTCTATCAAGAAATATGCTTTAGCCATTTTTAGTATCTCCATTTAGAAAGGAGCTTATAAAGTTGTCGTATTCTTCTTTCATAGGAAGTTCGTAATCAGTTTTGAGTTTATTTCTGATTGATTTTTCTTCTTGTTTTTTAATAGGATTCCAACCTGAAATTTCCTGTTTTGTCCAATACAAACCGATACCTCTTTTTTGCCAATTGGGTATATCATTGAAATTGATTCCGAATTGGAATAAAAGTTCATTTTTTTCAGCAACACTCATTCCGATAAGCATATTATTGGCATCTATTGCTGATTTACCAGTTTTTCTAAGTTGCCAATAGCAATGAGAATTTAGTGCATTTCTCCATGCATCTTCGCTTCTCCATCTGAAATAGTCAATAACATTTTGTTCTATTGGCAGTTGCGATATTCTGCAGTCAAAACAGGCAATATCTTTTATGAGTGTTGAAAATTTAGCGCTGGCTTCAGCGGCAAGAAGTGAATTTAGTTTTCTCAATTTCCTATTGAAAGAATCTTCCTCCGGATGAAAGAGAAGGGATATTTCATCACTCTCGGTATATCCATAGACAATCTTGAAGCCGCAATTCATTAAATGAACGGCTGTTTCTGTCATTAAATCTCTAAACTTGATATCGAAAGGAGCCTCAAATTTATGGATTTCTTTTGTGAGTCGAGTAAAACTTCTGCCGTCGAGCCTGGCTACGATATTTATTCCAGGAAGGACGCAATGATCGTGAGCAGTTTCAAATATTCTCATCCTATCGTCAAGTTCGTCAAATTTCATCTTTCCAATCCTCAACATTAAACTTATTATTATCAGATATTTTCACATAATAAAGTTTATCAAAACCTTCTGCATACGATGGAATTTCAAGCTTCTTATATGTTCCTAGGACTCCTATATCAGGAATGATAGCATTAGCTTCTCTCCTGGAATTTCTTTCGAGGGAAACTTTAAGATCAGATGCAAAGTAATATCCAATTACTTCATAGCGCGCTTTTTTAGCCGGATTGATGTATTTGTCCCTATCAGTCTTCAATGGATTAGTATTGTCTATAACCATGTCGGTTTTAGAGTCTATGCATGCGTCAAAAATCATTTTTTCTCTGTGCCTGGTTCTAAGCAAGTCAAGGCTGATTCTGATATGTGTATCAAAGAACCGCTCCTTAAAGAAAGATGTTTTTCCTGTGGCCTGAATTCCGATAAATATAATCAGTTGCATATCTATTAGTTGGTTATAAAATTCCTGAAAAAAGCATTTAACTTCTCAATATTCATCTCTTTATTGAACTGGTATTTAGATAGATAGTTATTGAAGTATTCAATTTTACTTTCAAGGAAATCGTTAATCACGGTAACTTTTGGTTCTAAATCCAATTCCTCCCCAGCCATTTTCCGCCGCAGAAGTTTGTCAACTTCGGTTTTTAGCAAAGGATCTTTGATCTGAGTTTCGACCAAAGTAATAAATTCCATTGGAGCCATAGTATCTCTTTCTTCGATCCACATGCAGGCTAGGACTGGCCTCAGGACATAAAAGTATTTCTTCATAATAACGACATCGTTTTTCAGATATTGTCTGAAATTCCTTTCAGCCATATGCAAACAGTGATACATGGTTGACTTAGGATTAAAATACTCCTGAGAAAATTCTCTTATTCCATTGATGAAACTGGAATCTTCATAATAGACAATTGGACTTCTAAGCCATTCCAGAAGTGGAGGATTAGATTTTCTGAAAAGATTAAGAGATTTCCTTAGTTCCCATCCTCCAAGATCAATGTCATTTGGCAGAATCTTAGTGTAGTTGTCTTTTCTTTCCTGGATAGACAGATACCAGTCTAACGGATGAACATAGATGAATCTTACATCCCAATCGCTGTTAGTTGAAGCAAAACCCCAAGCTCTGCTGCCTGACTCAACAGCGTAGAGAACTCTGATATTCTGCTCTTTCTCTAATTTTCTTAACTCTGAGAGTATTTGTTCTTTCATAAATTAATTATATCTGTGATTTTTTTGTTGCTCCCCATCGCATAAAGTCCGTAGATATTTCTCCATTATCAATTTCGTATAATGCTTTTTCTAAAGACTTTAAATCCCTTAAGTATGTTCCAAGACCCCATTTTGGCTTATCTTTGTTTTCTTTGATAAATGCTTTAACCATATTGATAATGGCATTTATATATTGGTCCCTATCGAAAATATAAATTCTACTTTTCCTTTTTCTGTAAAGCTTCCATAAGACATATTTATCTTCGTGTACTACTACAACTCCATGATTTATATCAGCACATTCCGGAACTCCACAAGTACAAGTAAAGATGTAATATTCATCACTGGCTTTTGTTGATAATAGCAAGTCGATAATATCTACTGCATCAAATGAATTATTTTCAGTATTGATAATTATTGATGTTTCTTTGAGTTCAAAAGTATCAATATTTCCATGTTTAAGGTCCAAGAAATGCTTAATTGTTTTTCCTTTGAGAAGAATTTTGTTCCAATCTTCTTTATAGCTTTTGATTATTCGAATTAGGTCTTCAATCCCCCAGTAGTCAAATACATAATAATCGCCTTTATCAGCAATATTGATTCGTACAAGATGAGGTTCTGCTTTGTATTCTAAAGCAGCATCTATAAGTGCAAGAGGAATTTTTCCTGTGCCTTCTATTTCGCTTATTTCATGAGTAACTCTGACGAAGACCATTGTTTTCTTATCACCAATTGTTCCGATGACCAATGTAGGACAATTGAAATCAGTAACTCTTAATGGTTCTATTCTACATTCTCGAAATGCGAGGGCACCTGCATATTGTGCCATTTTTATTTCCCTTTCGGTTAATTGGCCGTTCGGGTCATACTCTTTTGATTTAAAATCTTTCATTTTTATTTTTTCTAGAATACTCTTTCTTTGATCTAAATACTTTCTCAAAGGGGCATAGGGTTTTATAGCCTTCAAAGCTAGCCTATTAATCACAGACAAGGTGTTTTCAGTTTTAAGCTTATTGCTCTTCATAACATTTTATCCTTTTAGCACTCCGATTGGATACAGCTTGATGATCGGTTCAATCAGATCAAGTTCGGAACTGATTACATCTTCGATGTTTTTATATGCCAAAGGCGCTTCACTATGTTCAGAAATCTTGATCCGATGGAAATAAGGATGGCACCTCTTTTATGAAGAGCCGATTCTCGTATAGCATAAGAGCATACTGGTTCCTGGGAATTTCATTTTGGCTTCATTCAGAACAAGGAGTAGCTG
>Ga0209417_1004554_pt1 | contig 16405 bp, 16 predicted proteins | sample RifGroF2_FD_184002 | JGI IMG/M metagenome (GOLD analysis project Ga0209417, IMG submission 184002) | Groundwater microbial communities from Rifle, Colorado, USA - Groundwater F2 (SPAdes) (version 2) | ecosystem: Environmental > Aquatic > Deep subsurface > Groundwater | place: Rifle, Colorado... | reverse complement strand
CCCTCCAGAGGGGAGAAAGGGGGAGGTTTGATAAAATACTTCACAGAAGGATTATCCTCTATAACAAAATCACAAAGTTTTTTTAAAAATATTTATCTGTACAGACGACCCGCCGGGTCGTCTCTACATCTGGCTAAAAAATACTACCTTTGTGCTCTTTGTGCCTTTGCGGTGAACTATTACAATTAATCAATGACAAGACTTACCCGTTTATGCACACGAGACGGTTGTGGTAGACTTTCCAGTGCATCTTTTATATCTTGTTGCTGTGGTTGTATGGCTAGTGACTTTTCCCAGTAAATTTTTGCTTTAGTTAGGTTTTTTTGCATTTTGTAACAGTGTCCTAATAAATTATAAATCGGTATTATTTCATCTGTATGAGTTGTTTCTGACCAGATAGCATTAATACTATCCGATGCTTCTTTCGTTTTGATATATTCTTCCAGGAAAAAGACAGCGTCGGAGTATTTTTTTTGTTTGGAATAAAGATTTCCAAGGTTGTAGAATGCACTTAAATATAAGGGATCGGGTTTGATTGCCATAGCGAAGAATGTTTCCGCCTGCTTATCCATACCCAATTCCACACAACACTCACCCAGCAGATTATATGCCTCGTTATTGTTATTGTCTTTAAGTACCGTTTCTCTAAGGTGGTGGATGGCCTTGGGATATTTTTTTTGCATTTTATAGATGATTCCAAGTAAAAAATGCACTTCGGGAAGAGATGAATCGGTTTTGAGTACGTGTAAGAGGATATTTTTGGCTTTAGTGTAATCGTCTTTTTTAATAAGTAATTTACAAAGGTTTACAGCAGGTGGTATATAATCTGGTTTTAAGTTGAAAGATTCAGTGAAGAAGGATTCTGCTTCTTTTTCTAAACCGAGGTGGATGTGGCACAATCCCATGAAATAATAAGTTTCATAATCGTCGGGTTTGGCCAGTACAACTTCTTTAAAATGAGAGAGCGCCATAGTGTATTCTTTGCGCTCCATATACAAAGAAGCAAGATTATAATGGGCTTCAGTTAAAGCAAAATCAATGTGTAGTGCTTTTTTAAAGTTATTGATTGCCTCCATATATTTTTTGTTTCTGATGTAATAAATTCCCAGGTGATTGTATCCTTGTGCATAACCAGGGTTCATTTCAACTGCGGTCTTTAAATATGGATAGGCTTCGTCCCAGCTACCTTTTTCAATCAAGGTATTTGCAAGGGTGACATTAATATCGGAATCATTGCAATTGTCATTGTTATCGGATGGAACAGTATTAAAAGAATTATTTTTCATTACGTTTATCATGACTTCATTCCTTTATGAAAGATGTTTTGAAGAAACCATTTCTTCAGATGTAGACTTTTTTACACCTTTTCGCCATATTTGGGCAATTTCTATTAGATCATGTTTAGACACTGTGGCAGCCTTCTGGTTTTCCTCTTGAATCTTTTCAAAAATTTCTTCCCGATGAACCTTGATATCTTTTGGCGCTATGATGCCCAACTTAACCTGTTTGCCCTGGCATTCTAATAGGATAACTTTAATTTCGTTTCCTATGGTGATGCTTTCTCCTAACTTCCTTGTCAGTATAAGCACGGTAATTTACCTTTCTGAAAGTTGATAAATTAATATCGAATGAGCAGTTGGTTTAAGCTGTAATAGTCCTCTGCTAAGACGACCTGTTTTCCCATTTTATTTTTCATGTTAATGAGTATCGGTCCTTTTAGATTTAGCGTTACATCTTCTGGCTTTTTCCCCAGGGTGACGATACAAAACGTTTCAACGTCTTTTTCCTTTTTGATGTCAAGCAGGGCAAGATCGTCTTTTGGTAGGGAGGGTTTATAATCAGAGAAAAAGAGTGTTGGATTAAGGATGGGAAAAGCAACAATTGGATCTTCCACAGAAACCAGCCATTCAAAAGGAAGACATTCTTCAACATCTATAATGGCAAATTGTTTCAGTTCTTCAAATCCCAATAATCCCTGTTCAAAAGTTATTATATTTTCCTTTTCAATGCTCAAGTTGCCGAAATTATTTGTAGATAAATTTACCATACTACTTTCTTTCAGTGGCCTTTCTTCCATTTTTAACATGTTATGCTCCTATCGTGGATAAAGTTTAAAGAAATAAAATTATTAGTGAAATTTAGCAAACATTGTGCCATGAAATGCGCATAAAATTAGGCAAAATGTGAATGAGATTCTATTCTATTTAAAATAAGGAAGTTAAGGATGGTGTGGTTCATATTCGTTTTAATCAGTGATGTGATTTATTAAAAGGAAAAGGGAAAATTATTCCACATAGGTAAAAAATTCGTATCAGTTCACCCCCCTCGCCTAACCCCTCCCACCAGGGGCGGGGGAAAAACGTTTCCTCCCTCTGTCCCCCTTACTGAGGGAGAGAAAGGGGGAGGGGGGAGGTCCGGTGGGGGTGCTGAACTGTTACAAAAATTCTAAGGAGGCCATGTTTGGTAGGATTAGTATGAATGTAATATCTTTACACAGGTTGATTAATTTTTATACAGGGAATTTATCTTAAAAAATCAAGAAGGGTTGGTTGAATGACCATTGCACCTGTTTTCAGGGAGGATTGAAGAACGTTTTCCTGGTGTTTCAAGTCCATAATCAGAGATGCTATGTCAGCATCTTCTGTGTATGAAATCAGTTCCTTTAATGCCGTTTGTGAATTTCCCAGGCTGTTTGTGGTCATTTCCAACCTGTTAGCCTTTGCGCCAAACCTGGTAATTTCTGTAGATAGAGCATTCGTAGCGGTATCAAGGGTGTTTCTCAAGTTTGAAAAGGCAGTGGGATCAAAAGTGCTTGCCTTTAATGAGTCTCGTAATGATACCAGTGTGGAGAAGGCCTTATTATCCTGAAATAATTTACCTCCGGGTAAGTTTACCTGTATAAATGTGTCGGGGCCTATCTGGTATTTAATTTCTTCATTATTACCATTGTAGGACACAGATGAAATGTTACCATTGCTGTCTCGTGTGGCTGTAAAAGCAGATGTGAGAGTCTTTGTGCCTGAAAATATATACCGGCCATTATTGTCTGTGTTTGCGTTTTGCAGAACGGACTCCAGCAATTCGTCTAATTCATTTGCAATAATGTTTCTGTCAGACTGTCCAAGTGTATCATTACCGGCTTGAATGGCCAGATTTTTGATCTTCAAAAAGAGTTCCTGTATGCTTTCGAGCGTGTTGGATGTGTAATTTATCTGTTCTTTAGCAGTTTCGGTATTATCTAAAAATTGCTGTACCTGGAGCTCTTCAGCTCTTAGTCCAAGGACTTTTCTGGCGCCAGAGGGGTCATCGGAAGGACGGTTGATTTGTTTTCCACTGGATAGCTTTTCCTGTATCTCCTGCATTTTCTTATAGTTCAAATTGATATTAGAAAGGGCGGTGCGGTTTAAGCTTTCCTGGGTTACTCGAAATGGCATAGTTTAATCTCCTATAATTTACTTTCTAAAAATACTACCTTTGCACACTTTGCGCCTTCGCGGTGAACTATTATAATTAACCAAATGTGCTTAACAGCCTATCCATAAGTCCGTTAACGATTGAGATATATTTTGCAGAGGCTTGATATGCCTGTTGATACCTTACCAGATTGACTAGTTCTTCATCCACTGAGACGCCGGATATTTCATCTCTTCGATTTTCCAGGCTTGTTTCTATGGTAGTAAAACTTTCCTCGGATTTATAGGCGTTACTTGCTTCTTCTCCTAATGACGATGCGATCTGATGTAAATAATCAGCAAATGAAGTATTGCTAATGGCGCTGGTGTCATCCTGCAATGCAGCCAAACGTAATGCGTTCGTGTTATTTCCGACCTCTCCAGTTGAGGCTGCAATCAGAGAAACATCGTTGTTTACGTCTGTACTGACAACAATGTCCGATGCATCCGCACCGCTAAAAAAGGTATTTATGCCTAAAGCAGCCAGGAGGTTTGTTGAATCCGAATCATTTATAACATCGAGTGAAAAGGTATCTCCTGTACTAATCGTGCCGCTGGAGAGGGAAAGAGAAACACCATTTGCAACATTTAGTGTATTTCCTGCAGTATAAGTACTTCCTACATCGAGTGTCGCCACAACGGTTCCACTGCTATTTTTTACTTCTACCTGAAGACCCGATGTTGTTCCAATCGTGCCTGATCCTAAAGCCTTGAATGTGTATGTGTCATTTGACTGCCCTGAATATACGCCAGATACCGAAGCCGTTGATGTTCCTAATGCTCCTGGATTAGGGTCCAGGGCATAGGAGAAATTAAATTTATATCCTGTTGCCGCGCCGATTTGGAGTTTATTATCCACAAGAGATGCTGATGCAGCAATGCCTGCTAAGGCATCTATTTTGCCTGCCAGGGTGGCGAGGGTATCTGTTGTTACATCTACAGAAATTTTGTTCTTTGTTACTTCACCTGTACTGGTATTTGTTACCGTAATATAAATGTCGCCGGTGGAGGGATTAATTGTTAATCCGGCGGAATTAAGGGCAGCAGTGGCGCTTGACACAGAGTTGATTGATTTTATACTGGTGAATCCGCCCGACAACCCTACCCCTTCGCTATGGATGCGATTAACGTCTTTTATAATGCCCGATGCAAGGTTATCGAGTTTTTTGTCATAATTAACAATCGTCGTATTATAAAAGTCTTGCAATGCCTTTATTTCTCCAGTCTTGAAGGTATACTTTGACACTTTTTCAGAATTCGTGATGCTGAGAGTTCCTGATGTATCTATATCAAAAGCAAGGTTTGTTACACTCGCGCCAGAGACTAATGCCCCTCCCGGTGTCATGACATTCACCATTCCATTATTTTGTGTGTTTACTGTTATGTTTGTTAGTTTGCTGAGATCATGCAATAATGCCTCTCGTTTATCTAATAAATCGTTGGATTCGATACCTTTAGTTTGGAGGGCAGCAATTTGCTTGTTTATGTTCGCAATGTTTGAGGTCAGATTGTTAACGTCTGATATTTTATTATCTATACTCTGTTTAATGAATGTTTTCATTTGATCCAGCTCATTAACTATTCTTCGGAAGGTATCAGTCAATGTGTTGGCTTTTTCCAGAAAAGTAGAACGTATACTCATATTTTCCGGGTTTTGTGATAGGTCGTTGATGCCTTTGAAAAAAGAGGATAAAGCATTGTTTAGGCTGGACTCAGAAGTTTCATTAAAAACTGTTTCCAGTTCTTTTAAATACTGACTTTTTACCGATGCGCTGCCTATGGAAGAGGAAAGGTCTCGAAGCCGTCCGTTGAGGTAATCATCCTTATGCCGTATAATTTTTACCAGCTCTACGCCTTGTCCCATTGTGCCTGCCGTTGTAATCATGGGGTTGCGTGCGGACAGCACAGCCGACTGACGTGTATAACCCTTTGTGTTGGCGTTTGAAATATTATGGGACGCAACCAACATGGCGCGTTGGGCAGTTAATATACCGCTTAAGCCAATTTGTAAATCAGACATACCTTTCTATTCTCCTTAGATTTCGGTATCGATTAATACCATGGAAAGCTCATTACCCTGCATTTTCCCAGAATGTTGGTATATAGGGTTTTGAAAAGAAGAGGCGCAAAATATCTTTACGATATCTTCTGTAATATCGAGTGAATAATGAGTCAGGGTTGCATTGGTTTCATTTAAATCCTGCAATTGTTTTATGGATTGTTTTAACCTGTCAACCAGAGTACTGAGCTTGTTACTGTGCAAGGTGTCCATTTTATTCATCAGGGATTTCATGGTAATTTTGTCTTTGATATGATGTTCTTTACTTAAATATTCTAAAATATTCTGTCTTTTGTCTTCAAGGAGCAGTGCTATCTCTGCCTGGTTTTTTTCCTGATAGAGAAGCGTTTCAATCCCTTCAATATTTCCGGTTATCAGATACTGTTTTTTTGTATTTGCAATATCAAGCAGATTATCATAGACGACCGACAGTCGTTCAAATGTTTCAATAAGTTCATGTAACAATGTATTCATGACTGTCCCTTATTCTGCATTAATTGTTTGTAAATGGCAGGCGCAATTCCAAGACCTCCCTTTGCCGCAATATCTTGTGCAAGGGCTGCGTGCATTATTTCCGTATAGGTGTCCATTCCCATATTGTCTTCGCCAGACAATTCCGATTTCGGTATGGTTTCCCACATAGCCTTGATGACATAATTGATCAGGATTGATTCAAAATCCTGAGATGATTTTTTCAAAGCGGCATCGTCTTGATTTACGTCTTTTTGCTGATTTAAATTTTTGATTGTCTCAACACAAGAAGGTTGAGAAAGCAACAGGGGGTTTATTGAAGAATAATATTCCATACCAAGCTCCATTATAAGAGAATCGTATCGTTTATCTTTACATGATTACAAGTTCAGCATGAAGGGCTCCTGCCCTTTTGATAGCCTGAAATATTGAAATCAGATCACGAGGGGTAACCCCTAAGACGTTAAGAGCACGCGCGACGTCAGATATCGTCACGCCTTCCTGCAGCACCATGAGTTTTTTATCTTCCTCGGATACCTGGATATCGGTCCGTTGCAGTTTTTTCGTTTCACCGGATGATAGTGCATTCGGTTGTGAGGCCTCCGGTTTTTCACTTATGGTAATACTGAGATTCCCGTGAGCGATGGCAACAGTGGCTATCCTGACATTTTCACCGGCAACGATCGTTCCCGTACGTTCGTTAATAATGACCCTGGCAATGCTATCAGGTTTTATATAGAGTTCTTCGATGTTGGCTACAAATCGTACGATAGTATTTTCAGATTGGAAATCTGAAGGGGGTATAATATTGACGACGGCGGAGTCGATAGCCTTCGAAGAGTTTGGGTAGAGATTGTTAATTACTTCAACCAGGCGGTTTGCCGTTGTAAAATCAGGATCTCGTATGACGACACTTAAAGATTTCCCATACAAAATGGATGCCTGTATTTCTTTTTCAACAATGGCGCCATTTGAAATGTATGCAGTTGTAGATATATTTTTGCGCGTAGATTGAGCCGCTCCTTCCACATTATATCCACCTATGGACAAAGGCCCTTGTGCCACGGCATATACTTCGTTGTCTGTGCCTTGTAAGGTTGTCTGAAGCAAGACGCCTCCTTCCAGGCTTTTTGCGTCACCAATGGAAGAAATAATTACATCAAGTTTATCCCCTGGCCTTGCAAAGGCTGGGATGTTTGCCGTGATCATAACGGCAGCCACGTTCTTTGAGAAAAAATCAGATTTAGATATTAGCACACCCAGTTTTTGAAAGATATTTACGGCCATCTGGCTTGTAACCTTAAATATCTGGCTATTGTCACCAGTTCCCTGAAGTCCTATGACAAGACCATATCCGTATAGTTGGTTGTCGCGGACGCCTTGAACATAAGCTATATCCTTGACACGAACGGCAGCTTGTGCAGATTTATAAGGTGTTACGATGAGGGGAACGAGTGCGACAAAGAAAGATATTGCCAGATATTTGAAGATTGTATTTATCATAGGAACATTAATTTTCATAACGTATACACCTTTTTGTCTAATTTAAAATGGCCAAACAACTTCCCTGATACGGTTCCACCATCCTCGTTTGCCAGCCCGTGTAAGAAATCCTTTGCCTTCGAGTGTTATGCTGGCATTTGCAATGGAAGTCGATTGTACCTCATTGTCAATGTTGATATCGATAGGTCGTAAGATGCCGGATAATTTAATGTTGTATTTTTCACCATTAATATTAACGTCACGGTTTCCCTCAATGATCAGATTGCCATTGGCAAGTATTTCCGTAACGACGGCCGTGAGTTCTAAATTAATATTGCGGTTGCTTTCATAATCACCTTTACCACTAAAATCATGGCTTGTATCAGCGGTGATATTGGGTAAGTAGCCGCTGATGTCTTTTACCTTCGATAGGAAATTTGATGTGTCCAGATTAATGCTATGACTATTGCTGCTTTCGGCGCTGGAATCTTCTGTCCCCGTAATTTCTGTCGATTCACTAATTTTCACGGTTACAATGTCTCCGATTCCCCTTGCCCTATTATCGCTGAAAAGATTTGTATTCAGCGTAATTCGCTTTTTCCAGATTGAATCAGCCTGAATATGATTATTTAAGATTAAAAATATCGTACTTACAAAAAAATACGTTGTGATTATGTATCTCATGTTTTTCCCTTAAAATATAATCTTAACGGTAGTTGAATCCTCGACCCTGCCATATAGATCCTTATTCGAATCAATATTTTTGATTCTGATAACCTTTCCCACATAGCCATCCTCTTTCGCTACCCCTTTTGTTACAATAGATAGATTGCCCGATTGAATAGATACCTTGATAAAATCGCCTTTTTTTATGAGAGGTGGATTATCTATCATCTCGCCGAGAATGGGTATGTTTGGCAGGATTGGCCGTATGGCGCGTTTTCCTATAAGGTCTTCAATATCGTCAAATGTTACTCCCGCCAGCTTTGTGGTTTCCATCCGTTTGATCACAAGGTCATCCATTGCCAGGATGTCGTGCCTGTCTATTTTTTTATTGGGAACAACGATGTCCTCGTAGGTTCGTATGGTAAAGAATACGGGCATTTTCAGATATTGTTTCTCATCGATGGAAATGCGAACAATGAGTTGCACATTACCCCGATCTTTATTGGCATCAATTTGTGAAATCTCCCATCGGATATCACCTCCATTGGCTGGTAACAACTTATCCATAGGAGGCCTGTCTGATTCGATAACTATTTCACTTTCAGGTCTTGATAGTTTTGACAAAAGATATTCTTTTGCCTTCCGGATGATTTCTTCTCCTGTAATGGCTATTGATTCTACAGTTATCAGTGATGAAGTTGTACTGCCGTAAGTGATCCCTGTAAAATCGATACCCTCATCCATAAGACGTGCATTAATGATGTCCGTTTCGATTTTCCTGACGTTGCCGGGCCAGGGCGTGTTTCCAATAAAGATATTATTAATCCTTTCCAAAAGAGATGGATTATTGCATGAAACATATGCAATGTCACCCAGTACCATTTGCTTTTCAGGAAGTGTTACTTTCTCTCTGATTTCGATGTTAATCTTTTCTCCCAGAACTGAAGGTATAACGGAGAAAATTACCACCGGCAAGAATGTTAGGATATTTAATTTCATATGGAACCTTTCTTTTCCCATTATTATCTATGAAAATATACCAGGCTATGTGAGATTGTTAATGGTGGACAGCATCTCGTCGCTGGCCTTTATTGCCCTGGAATTGATCTCATATGCGCGTTGGGCTGTAATGAGGTTAACAAGTTCCGTAACAGTTTCAACATTGGAATTTTCAAGAACCCCTTGATAAATCTCACCTGCTCCTTGTTGACCAGGCGCTGAAACCATAGGAGCGCCCGTTGCGATAGTTTCTGCATACATATTCCTTCCGAGGTTATCTAAGCCTGCCGGGTTAGGGAAAATTGCCAGCATAATCTGTCCCACATTTTGGAGGGTGCCACTGGAATCTTTTACGTATACCGTCCCATCCGTTCCAATTGAAATCTCTTTGGCGTCTTGAATGCTAATGGATGGCGACATTGGTAAACCATCTGCCGTTACCAGCTCACCCTTGCTATTCAATTCAAAAGCGCCATCCCGTGTATAGGCGATAGTGCCATCCGGGCGGGTGAGTTGGAAGAAACCATTACCTTCTATAGCAAGGTCTAAGGATCGATTAGTGGTTTGTTGGTTCCCCTGCGAAAACACCTTGGTCGTGGAGATCGGTCTTACACCACCACCCAGTTGTATGCCTGAAGGGATCTCGAAACCTTGCGTAGATTCTGAACCCGCTATGAACTTCTTATCATAGAGGAGATCCTGGAAGTTGACCTGGCTTCTTTTGAATCCCGTAGTGTTTATGTTTGCCAAATTATTTGAAACATTATCCAAATAAAGCTGTTGTGCCTTCATTCCTGTGGCGGCAGTATATAGCGCCCTGATCATAAAAATCTCCTTTCAATCAAGTTAGGTTGCAAGTTGTATGAGTTTTTTTAACGTTTCATCAATAGAGTCGGTAACCTCATGGCCAACTTGAAAACCTCTCATATTAGCGATCATATTGACCATTTCGTCTACTGCATTTACGTTGGACTTTTCCAGGTAATGGTTAGCGATTTCGGAGTCTGTTGAATCTTCCGGTTGTGGCGCATTATCTGATAATTTGTAAGCACAGCCACCAACTGACTCAAGAGTGCTTAATTTAGAAACTTTAACAATGTGTATCTTCCCGATTTCCTTGCCATCGACAACAATGCCTCCGTTTCCTTTTATGGTGACACTTTTTGCATTTTGCGGGAGTTGAATCTCGCCTCCGTTGCTTAAGAGAGACCATCCTTCCGGTGTGACAATCTTCTTATCCCTGGATAGCATAAATTGCCCTTTCCGGGTATAGAGAACACTGCCGTCATTAGCTTTAACAGTAAAGAATCCTTCGCCTTTTATTGAGAGATCTAAGTCACTACCTGTGTATTCCAGCATGCCTTGTGAAAAGTCTGTGGAAATCTTACCCAAGCTGCTTCCGGTGCCCGTTGCGGTATTAGTCTGTCCTTGATCATTGGAACCAGACATATAAGACTGGAAAACAGCCACATTTTTCTTGTACCCGGCGGTATTTACATTAGCGAGGTTGCGGGCTATGACCGCCTGGTAGTCACCTTGGCTTACCATGCTTGAAGCGCCGGTAAATAGTCCTACAATCATGAATATCCTCCGTGTTTGATGAAAATGAAAAAATCTTTGTTCATGTTACGAAGCAATCCAGATACCAATTAGTTAAACAAATTTTTATAATAGATTCATCTTTTGTAAACTGCCTTATAACAACATATTCTGAACATGTTAAACGTTATGAACAAAGTTTTAAATAAAATGCTGTAAGGATTTTTATAAATAATTGAGAATATATTTCCTGGTGGATTGAATAAAATTTCCTGGTTCTAAAAAAGGAATGTTTAAAAAACTTACACGGTGTTAAAAAAATGTGAAACTTATGGAAAGGCAAACCGTAGTATCTTCTCAAAATTATTTTGACACTTTTAGCAAAAATTTACGAATTACGATTTGAGATTTAAAAAAATCGTAATTCGTAAATCGTTCGACTGAGCTCACGACGAAGTCTAAAATCGTAAATTCCCATCAAAAAACTCTTCCGATCTGGTTAGGATATTGGAAAGGACAAAAGGATTGTGTGGATTTACCATGATTCAGAGAGTGGAAGTTGGGAAGAAGAGAAGTTGGGAAGATGAACCAATTGCTTTTCCATCTTCCCAACTTCAATTCAGGGTTTGTAGTCTTTATACCCTTCTTACCGTGTGGGTAATTAGGCGCTTAGACTACCTTATGTTATCTCTTCAGATTGACAATATCCGCAAGTATCTCATCGGCAGTGGTGATAACTTTTGTGTTGAGCTGGAAACCTCTCTGCGCTGTGATCAGTGAGGTTAATTCCGTAGCCATATCCACGTTAGAACCCTCCAAATAACCGCTGGAAACAGACCCTGCGCGGCCTGAACCGGCGGTTACATAAATAGGTTCACCCGAGGCAGATGTTTGTGCATATAAGTTGTCTCCCTGCTTTGACAATCCGCTTAGATTGCTAAATAAGGCTATTTTTAGCGTTGCAACGGTTTGTGTGATGCCATTAGTATATAATGCCTCAATGACGCCGTCTGAATCTACGGATATGGAATCAAACGTGCCATATTCATAACCGTCCTGTCCTGTTGCAGCGGCTGTTGAATCACCGCCATTTTGTGTAAGGCCATCGCTTTTGCCTGATGTGCCGAGATTAAGAATTACCGATTGTGTGCTGCTTATGCCATTAAATTTGAATGCAAGTGTTGTGCTTCCGCTAGTGCTAAACGTACCGTCACTGTTAAATGTGATACCGCTTATCTTACTGGTGCTAATGGTGCCGTTACTGCTATCCATGGAAGCATTCGTCTCCCATTTGTTGTCGCCTTGTTTCGTAAATCTCATGGTAACTGTGTGTCTGGTGCCCTGGGAATCATAAACGTCTACGGAGGTGGTATACGTTGCGCCTGTGAAAACATGGTTTGTCCATGTTGTTTTACCAGTGTTAGAACCACCGTCAGTTAGAGTGACGGATAAATTGTCTTTGCCGCTTGTATTTGATTTGACGATAAGCTTTCCTGTGCTATCTATGGATGCGGTTGCTCCATTAATAGTATCGGTGCTGCTAAAAGCGGTATTTATTGCGTCTAAAACTTTCTGAACCGTATCACTCGCAGCATAAGTATATGTTGCAGAGACACTGGTTCCATCCGGCTTAGTTCCTGTAATTAGAATGGTGTCCCCGGCAATGTAATCTGTTGTATTGGAATCCAGGCTGTTCAATGTTGTCGATGCGGTTGCTGCTACACTACTTGCAGTAAGGGCGCTTGTTGTCATTACTACTTCTGATGTTGAGTTCGCTGCTGATGCATCCAGGTTTCCTGTAAGACTAACCTTGGAAGTCGCCTTTCCGGAAACTGTTGAATTATATGGGATGGTGATGTCGTTGCCGTTTGTGTCTACAACCTTGTAACCTGTATTAGAATCAATAAGATAATTGTCCGAGTCCGTATCAAATGAACCCACCCTCGTAAAAAAGTCCTTATCTCCACCGCTTACTACAAAAAATCCTTCTCCCTGTATGGCGAAGTCAAAGGCATTATTGGTGGTTTCTAACGTTCCCTGGCTAAAATTCGATGAAATGTTTCCAATCTTTACACCCTTTCCCACCTGCATCGGATTACCATTATTCCCGTTCGACATTGTTTGGCTTAGCAGGTCGGAGAACAGTAATCTGGATGATTTGTATCCGTAGGTATTGATGTTTGCCAGATTGTTACCGATAACATCCAGCATGTTTTGATGCGCGCGAATACCTGACACGCCTGAATATAATGCACCTCCGAGTCCCATGATATGCCTCCTTTCAAAAAATTAATTGAGATATTTTTCTTATTTCTTGCTAAATAATTTAGATAAAATGTTTGATGATGCGGCGGAACTTGAACCTGTCGTTGTAGTTGTGTTATCAACCTCTATGAAATTTGATATGGAAACAGATTCTCCGTCAATGAGGAAGGATACCGTTCCGTCTTCTTCAAGTTTCACGCCTTCGACAACGCCAGAGAGAGTTTTACTACTGTCGCTGCTGTCGCTGTATTTTATGGTTTTACCGATAAACGTGGATGCTAAAGATATTTGATCCAATTGCAAAGAGGCCGAACCAATGCTGCTTATATCTGAAAGATATTCTGTTTGTTGCTGCTCTTGTTCCAACGTGCTAAATTGTGCTAATTGAGACATAAATTCGGTGTTGTCTGTTGGATCCAGCGGGTTTTGATTTTGCAGTTGTGTTACAAAGAGTGTTAAGAAATTCTCCATGCTGATTTCTGAACTGAGACTCGAAGTGCTTGATGTGCTCATGTTTTATCTCCTTATATAAGATAGTCAACCATTAAATTAGATGTATTTCTACGGATTTCTATTTGCTGGTCATTCATATTTTCTTCATTTCCTGCATGATCTTCATTGAAACTGTTTTGGCTAAAAGTATGATTTTGGTGATGAGGATTGTTAGTATTAAAGTTTTCTATAGATGCTTGTTTATTTGCATCGTTGTTTTGTATATATACCTCTAATTTGTGAATTTCTATGCCGTTTGCGGCCGCGGATTCTTTAAGACGATGTACGTTATTTTCTATGGCCGCCTTGACTTCTGCATTTTCAACGAAGATTTTTGCCTCAATTTCATCGCTCTCTTCGGTAAAATGGATTTTTACATTGCCGAGTTCCGGTGGATTAAGTGATAGTTTTATTTCTGATCTGTCACCATGGGTTGTCATGCGGATTTTTTGGAATATTTGTTCCATGATATTTTCATGTGTATGCCCTACATTTGACGTGTCATTGCTATGGAACATGTGATTTACGGTTTTGGCATCCTCTATTGGAGATGATAACGGAGCACCACTATGTGGAGATGCCTTTGTATTTTGCTGAAAGTCAGGTACGTTTGATTGCGCATTACTTACTGTCGTTTGAGAATCTAAAGAAAAAGGAGTTCCGTTATTTGATTTAGGTGTATGTGCGTCAAAGGGCAAAGTATCAGAGGCATTTTGTTTCTGTGCATGATTGTCGAATGGATTCCACTCCTCATTTGTTTGTGATATACTTGAAACGTCCTGCTTTGAGGATACAGCGCCATTTATTTTTGATAAACCATTTTCTGTAAGTTGTTCTTTCGCATTTGATGAATTGTTCATTGCAGGGATTGGCATACCGTTTTTATTTTCCGGAGAGATGTTTTGTGCCAATTGTTTATATGTTTCTGGCAACTCATTTATATTGATTTCAGAACTGTCTGAGCTATAAAGGTCTGATTGTTGCATATTATTAAGGGAAGATGCTCCTGATATTTGCAGAGTTTCGGGATTATTTAGCGGAATTAATTTGAGAGTATCGGTTTTTGGCAGTGTGTTTCCAACATCCACATCTTGTATAAATGGTTTATCCATTTCGTTTACTGCATTTACATTAGACTTTTCCATAGAGAATATGGAACTTGGATTGTACGTTTCAATGAGCTGTTTATCAGGGAGTACATTGATCCCTGTTCGTTCTCCGAAGCCCCATTCACTCTCCCTTTGTGAAAGGGAGACAAAGGGAGAGATCGGGGGGTGTCCATTGTGGGTTATTACCTCTGCGACCTGTCTCATCCCACCAAAGGGGACAAAGGGAGAGATAGGGGTGTGTACATTGTGGGCGCCAGGAAAGGGATTATAAATACTTAAATTAGCACTTCCTACGGTCTTACCACTATTAGGAAATAGATTATTGCCAGAACCTTGAATAGGAGAGTCTGTGTATTGTGTGAATGTCTTTTGTAAAATGTCTGCTGGTTGGATAGTGTTTAATATTTGTTCGCAAAGCACAGATGGGTTTGTTTCCATTACGGATTCCTGTGCCAGTTCGATGTTGGTTGATTCAACTGCAGGAGTGTTTGGTATAGGTGAATTTGGTGTATCATGAATACTTAAGTTGAATATGTGTTGTCCAAGTATTTCCTGGAATAGTACATCATCTACGTCTTCAGCTTTTGTGTCTGATTGAATAGAATTTATATTAAGTGTTTGAGAACCCGGATTATTCACGGATGGGCGAGTGTTTGCGATCAAATTTCCAAAGAGATTATTATCTGGTAGTCCAACAGTTGTTCCTGGCATAGTCATTTTCCTCTAAAGTAAAATTACAATTGTTTATACCGTGAGTATCTGAAATTTTAATTTTGTAATGATGCAATACACATGCCGTGTTTGTTGTTGTGGAGAGACGAAGCAAAATTAATAAGATAATTGTCTCTAAACCTCAATGAATTATTTATTTATCAATATTGATATAAAAATATTTATTTAGAAAATATTTTATTAAGGAAAGTAGAGATATAAACTTTAGGTACTTTTTTCCTTGTGAATCAGGCAATAGTTTCCGCATTGAATAGGAAGACTATTTTAGGCACTTAGCGCCTAATAATCGACAATTTTTTGTCGATAAGATTACGCAGCAATACCGATTATACAGCGATTTTAAGACATTATACGCCAAGGCGACCTTAAGGACATGATTGACATAGGCTTCAAACTCTTTAAAATGGTAATTTTTCGATTTGAGTCTAAGGAACTCACACAAGACCAATTGAGGTGACGACGTATTTCATCGACAACGAAGCCTGCCAAAAAGGCAGCATCGGCAACAACCATTACATACGTTTCCAGGGGAAGGGCTAGTTCCCGGAGTTTTTTTCTACGTTTCCCTTTGATTGTGGAATCGATAATGAGCCACGCCTTGCTTCCTCTGTTTGATGGAAGCCCTTTGGTAACTCTTTTTACTTAGCAGGCGTTTAAGGTATTTATCCACAGAGGAGTGCCAAAGGCTTATTGAGTCATGCGACAAACACCTGAGACCGGTTGTTATTACAGCCTTAAATAGTGGCATGCGAGAAAGCGAAATACTTGGGCTTCGATGGGGTGATAATGTTGATTTGAGGGCTGGATTTATTCTCTTAAGCCAGGACATGACCAAGAATGGTGAGCGTAAGGAAATACCTATTAATCAGACATTGAGGGAAACTTTAGAAGGCATTCCAAGACATCCAACATCACCCTATGTATTCCACGATCCTGTAACCGGTAATCGTTATAAGGATATAAAGAGGAGTTTTAAGACGGCATTAAAGAAAGCCGAGATTCGAGATTTCAGATTTCATAACCTGAGACATTGCTTTGCAAGTCACCTGGTAATGGCGGGTATTGACCTTGCTACCGTAAAAGAGCTTATGGGACACAAAGACTTTAAGATGACTTTAAGGTATGCACACCTTGCACCG
>Ga0209417_1004553_pt1 | contig 16407 bp, 26 predicted proteins | sample RifGroF2_FD_184002 | JGI IMG/M metagenome (GOLD analysis project Ga0209417, IMG submission 184002) | Groundwater microbial communities from Rifle, Colorado, USA - Groundwater F2 (SPAdes) (version 2) | ecosystem: Environmental > Aquatic > Deep subsurface > Groundwater | place: Rifle, Colorado... | reverse complement strand
AAGTTGCAAACTTCATTAACGCTCCTGCAAGTGTTCAGGTCGATGTTAAGGTTATAGAAATTAAGCAGCCCGATCTCAATGCACAGCTTGTTGCTGAAAATATTGCATCGCAGCTTGAGAAGAGAATTACTTTCCGTCGTGCTATGAAACAGGCTATCGGCAGAACAATGAAACTTAATGCAAAAGGTATTAAGGTAAATGTTTCAGGACGCTTAGGCGGTGCTGAAATTGCAAGAAGCGAGCATTACCACGAGGGTACTATTCCTCTTCAGACACTTAGAGCCGATATTGATTATGGTTTCTTTGAGGCTAATACCACATACGGTAAGATCGGTGTTAAGGTTTGGATTTACAAGGGAGAAGTTCTTCCCGAAGTAAAACGTAATGCGTCTATCGAAGGAGGCAGAAGATAATGTTGATGCCTAAGAGAGTTAAATACAGACGTGTTCATAGAGGTCGTATGACAGGTAGAGCTTACAGAGGTAATAAAATTACTAATGGTTCGTTCGGACTTGTTGCTACCGAGCCAGCTTGGATTACAAGTAATCAGATTGAAGCAGCACGTATTGCTATGACAAGATATATAAAAAGAGGCGGTCAGGTTTGGATAAAGATATTCCCTGACAAGCCTGTCACAGAGAAGCCAGCAGAAACTCGAATGGGTTCCGGTAAAGGTAGCCCTGAGTATTGGGTAGCTGTAGTCAAACCGGGCAGAGTTATGTTTGAGATGGACGGAATTCCCGAAGAGGCTGCCCGCGAGGCGATGCGTCTTGCTGCACACAAGCTTCCTATCAAGTGTAAGTTTGCCAACAAGACAGACCTCGAATAACAGGAGGTAACATTATGAACATTAAAGATATAAAAGAAATGAGTTCTTCTCAGATACAGAAAACTCTGAATGAGCAGAAAGAAGAGCTTTTCAACCTTCGTTTTCAGCATTCAATCAATCAGCTCGACAATCCGATGAAGATAGTCGATACAAAAAAGACTATTGCAAGACTGCTCACTGTGCTCCGCGAGAAAGAACTCGCAGACAAAGCGCAGGCGTAGAAAGGAGTAAGCCAATATGGACAGAGCTATGAGAAAAACAAGAGTTGGCAAGGTTGTCAGCGACAAGATGGAAAAGACAATTGTCGTTGCGATTGAAGACAGTGTACAGCACCCGCTTTACAAGAAAATCATCAAGAGGACAGTAAAATTCAAGGCACACGACGAGAATAACGAATGTGGTATAGGTGATAAGGTCCTTATTATGGAAACCCGTCCGATTTCAAAAGACAAGAGATGGCGCCTTGTAGAAATAATAGAAAAGGCTAAGTAATAGGAGGTACACAATGATACAGCAACAATCATATATGAAGGTTGCCGATAACACCGGCGCAAAAGAGCTTATGTGCATCCGAGTACTTGGCGGCACAGGCAGGCGTTACGGCGGTATTGGCGACGTAGTGGTTTGTTCAGTAAAAAAAGCAGCACCCGGCGGAATTGTCAAAAAGGGTGAGGTTGTCCGTGCCGTTATCGTTAGAACGGTTCAGGGAACCCGCAGAGCAGACGGCTCTCACATAAAGTTTGACGATAATGCGGCTGTTATTATAAAAGAAGATAAAAACCCCAGAGGAACCCGTATCTTTGGACCGGTTGCCCGTGAGCTTCGTGAGAAGGATTATATGAAAATACTTTCCTTAGCACCCGAAGTTGTTTAAGAGAGGTAACAAATTATGAGTACAAATAAGAAAATGCATATAAAGACCGGAGATACAGTTGTTATAATTTCCGGAAAATACGCAAACGGCAAGGAGCCTACAATCGGCAAGGTAATCGGCGTTTCACCTAAAGAAGGCAAGGTTATCGTCGAGGGTGCTTGCATGGTTTCCAAGCATGTAAAGCCCAGAAAGCAAGGCGAACGCGGCGGTATTATTAAAGCTGAGAGCGCGCTTTATGCTTGTAAGGTTCAGCTTTATTGCCCCAAATGCCAAAAAGGCGTAAGAGTTAATAATAAAACCACCGATAACGGTGAAAGAATTAGAATCTGCGTCCATTGCGGCGAAACACTGTAAGGCGGGGGAGGATAAAAGATGTCAAGATTAAAAGAATATTACAAGAGCGATGTCGCTCCCGCTCTTATGAAGAAATATAATTATAAGAGCCCAATGCAGATACCTAAGCTTGATAAGGTTGTTATAAATATAGGTGCAGGTGATGCTAAGGATAACACAAAAATTATTGACAGCATTATTGCAGACCTTACACTCATTGCAGGTCAGAAGGCAGTACCGACTACTGCAAAAAAATCGGTCTCTAACTTCAAGCTTCGTGAAGGTGTAAAGATAGGTGCAAAGGTTACTCTTCGTGCAGAGAGAATGTACGAGTTTGTTGATAAGTTTTTCAACCTTGCACTTCCCAGAGTTCGTGACTTTAAAGGTATTAATCCAAATTCCTTTGACGGAAGAGGTAACTACTCGGTAGGTCTTAAGGAGCAGCTTATATTCCCCGAGGTTGAGTACGACAAGGTCGACAAAATCAGGGGTATGGATATAGTATTTGTAACGACAGCGCAGAATGATGAGGAAGCTCGCGAGCTTCTCGCATTAATGGGCGCTCCGTTCCAGAAGGTTTAAGGAGGTAAGTACAGATGGCAAAAAAATCAATGATTCTCAAGCAGCAAAAAGAGCCGAAGTATTCTACCCGTGCTTATAACAGGTGCAAGATTTGCGGCAGACCACATGCTTATCTCCGCAAGTTTGGCGTTTGCCGTATATGCTTCAGGAACTTGTCCTATGCCGGACAGATTCCTGGTGTAAAAAAAGCAAGTTGGTAAGGAGGATACGAAATGCAAGTTACAGATGTTGTAGCAGATATGCTCACTAGAATTCGCAATGCCAATTCGGCAAAGCATACTACAGTTGAGATTCCTGCTTCCAATTTGAAAAAGGCGATTGCTCAGATATTACTCGATGAGGGTTATATAAAGAGCTTTACAGTAACAGACGACAACAAACAAGGCAATATAACCATCACCCTTAAATATGGTGAAGGTAAAACAAGAATTATACAAGGTCTGCGTAGGGTTAGTAAGCCCGGTCTTAGAATATTTGCTGCAAGCCAGGATATTCCCAAGGTCAGAAACGGCTTAGGTGTTGCGATTGTATCTACTTCAAAGGGTATAATGACCGATAAAAAGGCACGCAATGAGAATATTGGCGGCGAAGTTCTCGCCTTTGTATGGTAGGGAGGAGAATTATATGTCAAGAATAGGCAGAATGCCCATTAAAGTTCCGGCAGGTGTTGTCGTTACTGTTGGTGAGGAAAATCTTATTACAGTAAAAGGACCTAAAGGAACACTGACCGAAAAGCTCCCCCATGCTATGATTATTGAGCAGGAGAGTGACGTACTTTCTGTAAAACGTCCTACCGATGAGAAAGAGCATAAAGCTCTGCATGGTCTTACAAGATCATTGCTTTCCAATATGGTTATCGGTGTAACTGATGGCTTTAAAAAGCAACTCGACATTAATGGTGTAGGCTATAAGGCAGCAAAGCAGGGCAAGAATCTTGTATTAAATTTAGGATATTCACATAATATCACTATTGAAGAGCCTAACGGCATAACTTTTGATGTTCCGTCACCAACAATGATAATTATAAGCGGAGCAGATAAACAGAAAGTCGGACAGATTGCAGCTGAACTTAGAAGTAAGAGACCTCCTGAGCCTTATCTCGGTAAAGGTGTTAAGTATGCTGATGAGAGAATTAGGCGCAAGGCCGGTAAAGCCGGTAAGAAATAGAAAGGAGAGTTAATATTATGGTTAATCGTGTTGACAGCAATAAAAAGCGTTTACATCGTCACAAAAGAGTAAGAGCTAAAGTGTTCGGAACCGCAGCTAAACCTCGTCTTTGTGTTTATCGCTCAAATGAGAATATATATGTTCAAATTATAGATGACACTGTCGGAAAAACTTTAGTATCAGCCTCCAGCGTTGAGTCTGAATTCGGCAAAGAAGGCAGAAACAAGGCTTCGGCAAAAAAAGTCGGAGAGCTTGCCGCAAAGAGAGCATTAGAGAAGGGTATCACTGATGTGGTATTCGACAGAGGTGGCTATCTTTATCACGGACGTGTTATGGAGCTTGCTACCGGTGCTCGCGGACTTAACTTTTAGGAGGAAAAAATGAAGATTGATTACACAACTTTGGACTTAAAAGAAAATCTTATAGACACAAAGCGTGTATCCAAGACTGTAAAGGGTGGACGTATCGCAAGATTCTCTGCACTTGTAGTTGTCGGTGACGGTGCGGGTCATGTAGGCTTCGGACTCGGTAAAGCTGCCGAAGTTCCGGATGCAATCAGAAAAGCTATCGAAGCAGCTAAAAAGAATGTTATCCAGGTTGCTCTAAAAGGAACAACAATTCCTCATGAGATTATGGGTGAGTTCGGAGCAGGAAAAGTTCTTATCAAACCGGCAGCACCTGGTACAGGTATAATTGCTGGCGGAAAGATGCGTGCTGTTCTTGAAATGGCAGGGATACATGATATTCGTTCAAACAATCCTACAAATGTTGTAAAAGCTACATTCGAAGCTCTTAAAGGACTTCGCACAGCAGATCAGGTTGCTCTGATGCGCGGAATTAGCGTCGAATCTTTAGCTGATGTAAAAAATAATTAGGAGGAGGCGGCATTATTATGGCAAAAGTTAAGCTTACTCTGACAAAAAGTCTTATTGGCCGTAAAAAGAATCAAATCCTTACTGCAGAATCTTTAGGTTTGACAAAAATCGGTGATTTTAAAGTTGTAGAAAAAGATGTACCTATTACCGGAAAAATCAACGTAATTTCTCACCTTATAAGTATTGAAGAAGTATAAGAATTTGATAAGAATTTTTGAATAGGAGGATAAAATTATGAAGCTTCACGAGCTTTCTCCGGCTTTCGGCTCTACCAAAAGCAGTTTTCGCAAAGGTAGAGGTATAGGAAGCGGTAATGGCAAAACGGGCGGACGTGGACACAAGGGTCAGAAAGCACGCTCAGGCGGCGGTGTAAGACCGGGCTTTGAAGGCGGACAGATTCCATTGTACAGAAAACTTCCTAAAAGAGGTTTTACTAACCATTTTGCAAAAAAATATACAATTATAAATATTGCGGATCTCGATACTTTTGATGCAGGCTCTGTAATTGATTTACAGACTCTACTCGAAAACGGGATGATAAAAAACCAATTCGATGGACTTAAAGTTCTCGGAAACGGAGAAATAACCAAAGCATTTACCGTTAAAGCAGCTATTTTTTCAGCATCAGCTAAGGAAAAGATTGAGGCCGTTGGCGGAAAGGCTGAGGTGGTATAAATGTGGCAAACATACAAAAACGCATGGAGTATTGATGATTTAAGAAAAAAGTTACTCTTTACACTTTTCATTATTATACTTTTCAGAGTCGGTACCGCCATTCCTGTTCCTTTTGTTGATGGTGCAGCATTAAAAGAATGGTTTGCGCAGGATACAAATGAGGGTACTATTCTTCAGTATTTTAATTTATTATCCGGCAATGCGTTTGCAAGTGCAACATTATTTGCCTTAGGTGTTAACCCTTATATCACTTCGTCGATAGTAATGCAGTTGTTATCAATTGCTATCCCTGCTTTAGAAAAACTACAAAAAAGCGGTCCTGAGGGACAGGCGAAAATTTCTAAAATCACACGTTATGTTACAGTTGCATTATCACTTATTACAGCGTTTGGATATTATTTAACTGTCAAATCAGCCGGTTTCCTTTTCAATACCGGATTATTTGCTCAAATAGTTATTATAGCATCTTATACGGCAGGTTCTTGTTTGGTAATGTGGATTGCTGAAAAGATTGATGAAAAAGGTATCGGTAACGGTATTTCAATTATCCTCTTTGCTAACATCACAGCAGGTCTTGCACTTAATATAGCAGGTGTAATAGATCTTATAGATGATGAGCCGCTTGCAGTTATAGCATCTCTAATAATGATGCTTGGAATCATATCACTTGTTGTATTCTTCTCAAAGTCAGAGAGAAGACTTCCAGTACAGTATGCAAAAAGACAGGTTGGAAGAAAAATGTATGGCGGTATGAACACTAATTTACCGATAAAAGTATTAATGAGCGGTGTTATGCCGATAATCTTTGCGAATGCAATAACAAGTCTTCCTTCAACAATTGGTTTACTTAAGCCTGATTGGAAGGAGCCGATTAACACATATTTTTCACCCAGTTCTGCAAAATTTGGTTGGATATATTTAGTCGTAACTTTCCTTCTGATTATAGCGTTTGCATATTTCTATCTTAGCATTTCGTTCAACCCAATGGAGGTCGCCAACAATCTTAAAAAGAACGGTGGTACAATACTTGGCTACAGACCGGGTAAGCCAACATCGGATTATATCACAAAAGTGCTTAACAGAGTAACACTTCTTGGTGCATTCTTCCTTTCGTTCATGGCAATTTTCCCGATATTGATGTCCTGGACAGGATCAAGCAGCTTCTCGTTATTAATATTCGGCGGAACATCATTAATTATTATCGTGGGTGTTGCACTTGATACTACCAGAGATATTGAAAGTGAAATTACAATGCGCCATTATAAAGGCTTTCTTGAATAAAAAGTCTGAATAAATTCAGACTGGAATCCAACATCAGATGGAGAACCAGAAATGAACATTATATTTTTTGGACCTCCCGGTGCCGGTAAAGGCACTCAAGCGGAGATCATAAGCGAAGAACTTAAGATTCCTACTATTTCAACCGGTGCGATTATTCGCGAGGCAATAAAAAACGGTACAGAAATGGGATTTGCGGCAAAGAGCTCAATCGAAATGGGTGCTTTGGTTTCCGATGCGATTGTTATAGGAATTATCAAGGATAGACTTTCTGAGTCGGACTGCAAAAACGGTTTTATACTCGATGGTTTTCCAAGAACAATTCCTCAGGCAGAAGCTCTTGATGCATTGGGAATAAAAATTGACGTGGTGTTGTCACTGGAAGTTGATGACGAAACAATAGTAGCTCGTATGAGTGGCAGAAGAACCTGCCCTGCTTGTGGTTCAACTTATCACACACTTTTCAATAAAACCAAGGACAACAAAACTTGTGACAGGTGCGGTGCGGAACTTACCATGAGGAAAGATGATGCTCCCGAAGTTGTATTAAACAGACTTAATACTTACCACAAAGAGACAGAACCTCTTAAGGGTTATTATTCCGCTAAGGGTGTTTTAAAGACCGTTGTGGGACAGGAAAAGCTTGAAGAAACAACAAGCCTTACAAGAGCGGCTTTAGGTTTATGATAACAATTAAAACAAATGCCGAAATCGCACTTATGCGTGAAGCAGGCAGAATAGCAGCTATTGCGCGTGAGGTTGCAGGTTCTTTGATTAAGGAAGGTGTAACAACCAACTTTATTGATACAAAAGTCAAGGCATGCATCCTTTCGCACGGAGCAAAACCATCGTTTTTAGGTTACAATGGATTTCCAGCATCGGCTTGTATAAGCGTAAACGATGAAATTATTCACGGAATTCCAGGAGATAGAATACTTAAAAGCGGCGACATAGTAAAAATTGATGTTGGTGCGTTTTATAAGGGCTATCACGGTGATTGTGCCGCGACCTTTACAGTTGGCAAAATCACTGACGATGCCAAAAGGCTTATTGAAGTTACCGAACAATGTTTTTATAAAGGCATCGAAGCAATTACAATAGGCGGCAGAGTCGGAGATGTTTCGAATGCTGTATATAAACATGCCACCAAGCATGGATACGGAGTTGTACGGGATTTTATAGGTCACGGTGTGGGTAAAAATCTTCACGAAGGTCCGGATGTACCAAACTACGGACCGGCGGGTAGAGGACCGAGAATTCAAATCGGCATGACCTTTGCGGTAGAACCGATGATAAATCTCGGCACCTGGGAAGTTAATATACTCGAAAACAAATGGACTGTTGTAACAAAAGATGGTACTCTTTCGGCTCATTATGAGAATACGGTCGCCGTCACAGAAAATGGCGTCCAGATACTGACCGACCCAACCTGAAAGGGAATGGATTGAACGTTATGGATGATTATTTAGGTCTAATGGTGATTTCTCTTGCGGGACGGGACAAAGGCAGGATTGCGGCTGTAATAGCAGTCGTTGACGATAAATTTGTTTTGATCGCAGACGGTAGAGCACGAAAAACCGAAACTCCCAAAAAGAAGAAATTAAAGCATATAAAAATGATAACGGGCGTAGATGAAACACTTTTAAGGCTTGAGCCTGAAAAGTTGACTAACAGAATTATTCGTGAGCGAATAGCTGAGATAGAAAAATCACTTACGTCCGGAGATACGGTTTGAATGTTTTAAGGAGGAATTATTCTGGCTAAAGACGATGTCATAGAATTTGAAGGCGTGGTTACCGAAGTATTACCCAACACCGTCTTTAAGGTTCGTTTATCAAACGGGCATGTTGTTACTGCTCATATTTCAGGTAAAATGCGTATGCATTATATTAGAATTCTGCCAGGCGACAAGGTCACGGTAGAAGTTTCTGTGTATGATCTGAATCAGGGCAGAATAACTTTCCGCTCAAAATAGGGTTATAATAAATTTAGTAAAAACCCAACAATTATATCGTTATTGGAGGTATAATAATGAAAGTAAAACCTTCCGTTAAGAAAATATGCGAGAAGTGTAAGATTATCAAACGCAAAGGTAAAATTATGGTCATTTGCGAAAACCCCAAGCATAAGCAAAAGCAAGGATAGGAAAGAGGTGTAATAATGGCTCGTATTTCCGGTGTAGATATTCCGAACGCAAAACGTGTTGAGATAGGACTTTGCTATATTTTCGGTATAGGCAGAAGCCGCTCGAACGAAATATTGAAGAAGACCGGTGTAAACCCTGACACACGTGTTAAGGATTTAACCGAGGATGATATAGCAAAACTTCGTGAAGCTATCGAAAACGACTATATTGTTGAAGGCGATTTAAGACGTGAAGTAGCTCTCAATATTAAGAGAATGGTTGAGATCGATTGCTATCGCGGAGTTAGACACAGAAAAGGTCTGCCCGTAAGAGGTCAGAGAACAAAAACAAATGCAAGAACAAGAAAAGGCCCAGCTAAGACAATTGCTAACAAGAAGAAGTAAAAGGAGGGAAACACATTAGATGGCAACGGCACAAAAGAAAACAATCACAAAGAGAAAGCGCGAGCGTAAAAATATTGAACGCGGTGCGGCACATATCCGCTCAAGCTTTAATAATACTATCGTAACTATTACCGATGTCAACGGAAATGCACTTTCCTGGGCATCCGCAGGTGAGCTCGGTTATAGAGGCTCTCGTAAATCCACTCCTTTTGCTGCACAAATGGCAGCAGAAACAGCAGCTAAAGCAGCTATGGAGCATGGGCTTAAGACAGTTGATGTTTATGTTAAAGGACCAGGACAAGGAAGAGAAGCTGCAATCAGAGCTTTGCAGGTAGCTGGTCTTGAAATCAGTTTGATTAAAGATGTCACACCCATTCCTCACAACGGTTGCAGACCGCCCAAGAGAAGGCGTGTATAATCTTATTATGAATGGAGGTTATTAAATGGCAAGATATACAGATGCAGCATGCAGACAGTGCCGCAGAGAAGGTTGCAAACTCTTTTTAAAGGGCGAAAGATGTTTTTCGGATAAATGTTCTGTAACACGCAGAAATCAAGCTCCCGGACAGCATGGAGCAGGCTCAGGAAGAAAGAGAGTCAAAGAATACGGGTTGCAGCTTCGTGAAAAGCAAAAAGCCAAGAGGTACTATGGCATTCTGGAAAAGCAGTTTAAGAACTACTTTGTCAAGGCAGATAAAAAAGAAGGACAAACAGGCGAAAACCTGTTGACCATGATCGAAAGACGTCTTGACAATGTCGTCTATCGCATGGGTATGGCAGAGAGCCGCAAGGAGGCTCGCCAGCTCGTTTTGCACGGTCATTTCAGAGTTAACGGCAAGAAAATTAACATCCCGTCTTACATTGTAAGCAAGGATGATGTTATATCACTTAAAGAAGGCAGCCGTAAATCTGAAAAAATTAAAATGCTTATCGAGAATATCACCGCAAGGACAGTTCCTGCTTGGATGAGTATCGACAAAGAAAATATTGTAACAACAATTACAGCTCTTCCCACAAGAGCGGATGTCGATTTCCCGTTCGAAGAGCATTTGATCGTCGAGTTATACTCGAAATAATACGCTCTTTTAATGAAAAGAGCCGACCTACAAAAAGGAGGTTACTTTAATGATCGAAATCGAAAGACCGAACATCATCACCGCTGAACTTAGCGAAGACGGAAATCACGGAACTTTTATCATTGAACCCCTTGAGCGTGGTTACGGCATTACACTTGGTAATTCTCTGAGAAGAGTCCTTTTAAGTTCTCTTCCAGGAGTTGCTGCATCGAGTATAAAGATAGATGGTGTTTTGCACGAAATATCGACTGTTCCAGGCGTTAAGGAGGATGTCCCCGAAATCGTTCTTAATGTTAAAGGCATTGTAGCCAAGCTTTATAGTCAAAGCGCGAAAACCTGTATTATTGATGTTAGAAGCGGTGAAATTACCGCCGGAGATATACAAGTAGATTCTGATATTGAGATTCTTAACCCGGAGCATCATATCGCAACCGTAGACGACGGATACCCATTTTATATGGAAATTACCTTCGAACACGGTAGAGGTTATGTTTCATCTGATAAAAATAAACAGTCAATAGAGAACCCGGTAATTGGTGTCATATACACAGATTCGATTTTTACTCCGGTCTATAAGGTAAATTATTCAGTTTCAAATACCAGAGTCGGCAATATAACCGACTTCGATAAACTGACGCTTGAGGTTGCCACAAACGGCACTATCAGCGCAAAAGAAGCTATTTCACTCGCTGCAAAAATATTAAGCGAGCACATAAACCTCTTTATCGAGCTTTCAGCAGAGACAAAGAATACCGAAATTATGGTTGACAGAGAAGAAACCATAAAAGAAAAGGTTCTCGAAATGACTATTGAGGAGCTTGATATGTCGGTAAGAAGCTTTAATTGCTTAAAGCGCGCAGGTATTGACACAGTCGAGGATCTTATAAACCGTACCGAGGACGACATGATCAAGGTCAGAAACCTTGGTAAGAAATCACTCGAAGAGGTTATCCAGAAACTTCAGTCTCTGGGACTTTCTTTAAGAAAATCAGACGATTAAAATAACGTCTGTTTCCAGATTAACTGAATGCATAAATCTAAAAAAGGAGGCAATGACAAATGCCCGGAACAAGAAAGTTAGGCAGAAAAACTGACCACAGAATGTCCATGCTCAAAGGTATGGTTACATTTCTGCTTGAGAAAGGTCAGATTGAAACAACAGTTACACGCGCTAAGGAAGTTAGTGCGCTTACAGATAAAATGATTACATTGGGCAAAGCAAACACACTTGCTGCAAGAAGACAAGCAATGGCGTTTCTTAAAAAGGAAAGTGTGGTTGCCAAACTCTTTACACTTATAGCTCCTATATACAGCGAGCGTGAAGGTGGATATACAAGAGTTCTCAAGACCGGTCCCAGACGCGGTGACGGTGCAGAAATGTCTGTTATAGCTTTAGTAGAAGCAGACTCAGTTTATGCTCCGTTAGATAAAAAAGCAGCTAAAAAAGCAGAGAAAGCTGCTACCGAGACAAAGACAGAAGAAAAAAAGGCTAAGAAGGCTCCTGAAAAGAAGTCGTCTGTTGAAAAAGCTGCTCCTAAGAAGGTTGTTAAAACTGACGCAACCGAAAAGAAAGCAACTCCTAAAAGAACTGCAAAGCCGAAGATAGAAAAACCTACCGAGGATAAAGCAGAGTAATTACTGTTATAATTAACATAAAAGGATACCGGAAAATATACGGTATCCTTTTTACATTGTAAGTTATTGTAGAGTTACCGCTTTATAACTATCCAAGCACATTTCTTCTATAGTTTTCTTTGCAGTCCATCCAAGTTCAGAAAATATACGACTGATATCTGCATAACTTACAGCGACATCACCCGAACGCCTGTTACTAATTTTATATGGAATCTTTGCCCTTGTTACTTTCTCAAAAATCTGAATAAGTTCAAAAACAGATATTGGTTTACCACGTCCAAGATTATATACTTTAATACCATCGATTTTATCAATATGCTCCATAATTTTAATGTGACCATCTGCTACATCACAAACGTGGATATAATCACGGACACAACTACCGTCCGGTGTTTCGTAGTCATTTCCAAACACCTCAAAAACAGATAGCTCTTCTGTTGCTACGTTACATATAAGCGGCATTATATTTGAAGGTAAACCATTCGGGCGATCAGCAAGAAGACCGCTTTTGTGAGCTCCAATCGGATTGAAATAACGTAAAATAATTATTTTTATATCTTTTTCGGCTTGTGAATAGTCGTTAAGAATCTGCTCGTTATATAATTTTGTCCTTCCGTACGGATTTGTTGCAGATAGAATATTATCTTCAGAGTAAGGAACCGCACCGCTATTACCGTAAACTGTTGCTGAGGAACTGAAAATTAACTTTTTTATTTTTTTTCACTCATACACTTTAAAAGATTTAAAGTACCGGTAATGTTATTATGATAATAATTAAGTGGATTTATTACTGACTCCGAAACCGATTTAAGTGCTGCGAAGTGTATTACAACATCTATCTCGTTTTGATTAAAAACATCCTTTAACTTATAATAATCTGTCATATCTACTGTATGAAATTTAAAATCTGATCCGGAAATTTGTTTTATTGATTCTATAGTTTTTCTATTACTGTTAATAAAATTATCAAGTCCGATTACGTTATATCTAGATCGGACAAGCTCAACAACAGTATGTGAACCAATATAACCGGTAGCACCGGTAACTAGTATATTCAATGTTATCAACCTTTCAAAAATATGATAGTAAATCGATTTACTATTATTATAATATTATTCTATTTGTTCATTAACAAGGATACTTTAAATCATTTATATGGATAAATGTTGCATTACTGTTGTTTATGATATATAATAAACATGGAGGGTGAGGTTTATGGATAAAGGATTCAGGATTTCGTATGTTGTCGAAGCAGAACAATCTATGTCGGTACGTGTATATAATATAGGGCATGAGCGATGCAAAAGTAATCAAAAATGGGGACCTGGTGTGCGTAATTTTTATCTTTTGCATCATGTTATATCCGGAAAAGGCTATTATATAGCAGAAGGAAAACAATATGATATAACAGCAGGAAGTACATTTATAATATATCCGGATACAAACATTACATATTATGCAGATAAAGATGATCCTTGGGAATATTACTGGGTAGGTTTTATAGGTAACGATGCGAGGTTAATACTGGATATGACTCTTTTTTCACCGAAAAATCATGTGGTTAACTTGGAAGTAAGCATTAAGCTTAAGGAAATTTTAACAAAAATTATGGAATCAAGAGGAAGAGACGAATGCTACAAGGTAAAGATGTCCGGATATCTAATGCTCGCACTTTCTTTATTTATAAAGAAAGATAAAGAATCAATAAATAACCTTTCTGCTCTGTATTGTAAAAAAGCTGCAGAATATATAGCCTATATCAATTAAGGATATTGCTGACTATATAAGGATCAGTCGCAGTCAGCTTTATAGAGTTTTTTTACAGTGTTTTAATAAATCACCAATACAATTTATAACCGAATATAGAATTGAACAAGCTTTACGACTGCTTAAAAATTCTAATCTTTCAATTAATGAAATTGCATATTCTGTCGGTTTTGATGATAATCTTTATTTTTCCAGAGTGTTCAAAAAAATCACCGGTAATTCACCCAGTGGATATAGAAAAAACTAGGCTGTTACGTTAAAGTAACAGCCCATTTTCATATTTAAAATATTTATCCTACAGTTACAGTAACAACAGAATCCTCGGACCAGTCAAGACCTTCTGTAATTTTGAAGGTGAAGGTATCGGTTCCTTTGAAACCCTTGTTGGGGTAATATCTGAAGGTACCGTCATAATTTACAGTTACAGAGCCGTTTTGAGCTGAGATTGATACAAGCGCTTTTTTAGTAGCATCTGCTTCAAAAAGCTTTCCCTCATAAAATGTATTCTCAGGTGTCGTAACAGTTATATCATCCATTTTGTCAGGGTAAATATCCAGTGTACCTTTAATAAACTGATAAGTGTAATCATAAATATTTCTTATCTTTGCGCTCTTGGAAATACTGGCTGAATAAAAATCCATTACTCCTTGATAATACATATGAATACTGCCTGTCATGTATCCGTAATAAATGCCGCCCTTGAGATAATCCATATAACGCTCATAATATACATCATTGTTGAAAGCTGAGTTGTTAAATTCAATTTCAATACACATATTAAAGAGTTTTATTAAGGTATCTTTAATTCTGCTTTTTGTAGCATCCTTGCTGAAAACATAATTTGGCTGTAAACAAACATAATCAAAGCCGTATGACTCCCAGTTATAATAGCCGCTTGCACCGAAATAAGGAATCCAGAATAACTGCGAATCACGTTTGTGGACAAGCTCACTGACGGCAGGTATTGTCTCGTTGTCGCCTTCAGAGCCATTTATAGTCTCATGGAACCAGTAAAATCCGCAGAACTCAAGGTTTTCGTAATTACCGGCTTCAAAACGTGTTAGGAATTCGTCCATATACCACTCTACAGCCTTAAGTCTATCCTTGATATTTGCGAGGTTCTCGCTTACACCGTCACCGTCCACATCACCAAAATTTGTGATAGTTTGTGAAGGATAAAGCAATGTATAATATACTTTTACCTTATAATCAGGTAAACCTAGAGCAGTCTTGGTTTCCGCAACTGCTTGGTTAAGAGCATCAATATTAATGTTCTCTTTAAAAGCACTGTTTAAAACGTATTCCCAGTCGGTTTTAATTGATTCTTTATATGGCATTCCGCCTGAAGGTAATGCGCTGACTGTTGGCAGGAATAAATAACCATCATACATTGTATCTTTAATATTGCGGTCTTTATCTAAATAAGCTACATATGTAAGCAGCACTTCTTTGGTTAAAGGTGCAGTAGTAGCGGTGTGGTAAGCGAGCATAACATCCTTAACACCGCCCAGAACATCTTCGTCCGGTGCAAGCATATTCCCAGTAGTTTCATCCTTAATTCCCAAGTCAACAGGAGTGGGAGTACCTGATGCGACATATTTTGTACCGAACAATTTTATTTCATCCGTATAACAATGTACTCTGACATCAAAAGTAAATCTTGCAAAACGTGCCTGAACCGGCTTTTTTAGAGTAACATTGATTTTTGCTATATCAGTTTCTTTAACTGAAGGAGCATTTAAAGTCTTAACTGCATACCAGTTAACGCCATCATCAGATAAATACAATGTCAGAATATTGGTAGTAAATATTCCAACCGAATCATAATTCAAGAAATTTACTGCAAAGCCTGTAATTGTCGAGCTATGTTCAAGATCGAAATATATATTTCTTGACACACCTCCGTGCATCCTATACCATAATCCGTTCGTATAAGAGGTATTATTACTCTCTACACCGTCAGTCAGCTTTTTATTTGTTATAAAATCGTTATATTGTGCTTCAGTAGTTTTGTCTAAAATAACACCTGAAGCGATTTGATAATCTTTTCCCTGAATAAGGTTAATTTTATTCTTATAATCAGAAGAACCGGCATCCCAATACGTTTTTTCTGTAACCGCAGGAAGGTTTACCGCAGGATATACCGAACTACTGCTTATAAAATTCTCATCAGAATATACATAAACCGCAGTTTCCTCGATAAGGAAATACTTACATTCTGTTTTTGAAAGAGTAAAACGTATGTATTTTCCTTTTACACCTTGTGTAAGGCTTAAAAGATATGTATAATTTTTTTGTTTTTCATTGGATGTAGCATAAACTCTGCCAACAAGAGTATAAGTCTCGTTATCGGTGGAAACCGAGATATCAACATAAGCCGGTAGTTTTATATCGGTTGAAGGTCTGTTATACATTGAAAGAGCAAATTCGGCAAGATCATTGCGTTCGGATGCAAGTGTAACAGTTAAATCAAGCTGTTCGCCACCTGCATAACCTACCCAAACATCACTCTCGTATGAAGAATCGATATCACTGCCGTTTGTCAGCTTTATGCCGTCATTTACAAATTCATTATTCGATGGTGCATAAGATGATTGGAATTTGCAGCCTTCGGAAATTAAAATCTTTTTCTTTGTCCGATCAACCTGTTCGCCGATTACTTTACTTAAAGCAGATATCCTTTCCTCGTTTGTAAGGTTATCGTTTGCATAAGAATCGTTGAGAAGCTTGAGGTATTCGAGGGCATCACCTGTGCCTTTGATATCGGCATAAACGGTAAGCTCGTCA
>Ga0209417_1004551_pt1 | contig 16415 bp, 18 predicted proteins | sample RifGroF2_FD_184002 | JGI IMG/M metagenome (GOLD analysis project Ga0209417, IMG submission 184002) | Groundwater microbial communities from Rifle, Colorado, USA - Groundwater F2 (SPAdes) (version 2) | ecosystem: Environmental > Aquatic > Deep subsurface > Groundwater | place: Rifle, Colorado... | reverse complement strand
TCCATATCAAAACGGTTTTATTGGAGTTTTAATACCTCCTTATTACAGCATATGCTACTTAACTATACTATTACTATATCAGAAAATGAATTTTATTGGACTTTCATTTTAAATCTCCAATAAAGCCAAAAAACGGCTATAATTCATCGTCATAGCCATCGGAAGCCTCAAGTGTTAGTTCCTGCGAAAAATGACGCAAGGAAAACCTTCCGTCTAGAAAGGCTGTTAGCATCATACGCATTCTTTCACTGGGAATATAGATGCTTATTTTTTTTCCGTTTCTAACAGCAGATCTCCATATCCATTGAATCATCTCGCTCAAAGCAAATCCGTCCTGATCCAAGGGTATTCCCTTCTTTTCAAAAAAAGCAATAAAGAAAGGGTTGATATATCTATTTACGGGATAGGCTAAACACGTCTTATGTCCGTAATTATTAGTAGCTCTGCTATTCATAGCCACCCATGTTTTAAAAGAAAGATTAGATGCACGCAATTCCTTCTTGTGGCTGACAAAGCAAGTCCACATTCTCTTGGCGCTACTAGACTTAGAATAGTTCATAAAGAAATTAACCATATTTTTTTGTATGCGGTTGATTTCACCTGGGTTATTTATATACCACCGCTTACATAGTGCAGATTTAATATCACCTCTATTGGTTTTTATCACATCCCCTATTTTATTCAATTTGGGATTATCCACAATGGTAATTAGGGGTTTTACTTTGGATATCCATTCCTGTTCATAATCGCTGTTAGTAGTGGCAACCACATAGGGATTCCCTGTTTTTGATTCTATATGAAACAGGTTGTAATCGATATTAAAGTATTGATAATAATAACTTTGCAATTGATAATCAAATTGATATGTCAGTATATATATTTCTTCGAAAATACCTTGCTGAAATACTTCAACCGGAAATGTCCAAACCAAAAGACTTCCTTTAACCAAGTAAAGAAGTCCCCTGTCTACTAATTGCTTAACATCTCTATATTTATCCAGTGCGCTTTCCTTGTCAATCCACTTCACCAGATAGTCTTGATCAACGGCAATAAATTCTTTTTTAAACAATGTATTTACGTTGGTTGCAGTTAGTCCATCTTTTTCCTCATCTGTCATATATGGAAAATCTTCCCACATATCAAACTTTTCCACAACGCTAAACACTTCATCTAAAACCAAGATATAATCTGAAGCACGAAGAGCAGTAATTAATTCATCTGTGATTTGAGAAAACAAACTGTGGGTACTAACAATATTTCTATCGCTTCTAATCAGTTTAAGCAAGTGCGCCATTTTCCTACCGCCACCATATTTCCTATCGGGCTGAACAAAATGCCTGGTGGGGCAATCGTCTATAATACGCTGAACTTCTGTAAGAAATGGGGTAATATAAATTACTTTCGTATCTACTGGAAGTTCGTTTATATAGTTAATAGCCCACGTGGTTTTACCCGTACCCGTAGGCGAATCTATTACTTTGATAAAATGTGTGTTGCTATCAGGCATGAAATCCACCTGCTTTTAAATATTCAATAGCCATTTTTAAAACCTCTATATCGTCCCTAAAATTTCCTAGGGCGATATTGCAATGTACACAAAGCAGTCCTCGAATCGCCCCTGTTTTGTGACAATGATCTACAGCCAAAACTTTTTTAGCGTCTGGAGATTCTTGGCGGCAAATAGCACATCTTCCATTTTGAGCCAAATACATGTCTAAATATTCTTGCATACTAATCCCAAAACTTTTCTTCAAGGCATTATTTTTTATTACGTCTTTGTTATCTTGGCGATATTCTAATCTTTTGCTTTGATTCTTGAGGTTATATGCATCTCTTTGTGCTTTTATTTTTTCGGGATGAGCCTTTTTCCATTCTCTAGATCTTTTACGTTCACACTCTTTGCAATAACTAGTTAAACCCGTACTTGACGATGCATTATTGCCAAATTCATCATCTTCTTTTGTTTTGTCACATGCCTTACAATATTTCATATCTTCGACTCTCTTTCTTTGCTCTTTAAAGCAAGGATGATGCCCTCGTCTAATAAAAAATAATTGGGCGGGATACGAGAGCGATACCCTTTGTCGAATTTATAGAAGTTGCAACTCCTGTAAACCCCTAGCCCAATTTACAACCGCTGTAACTATACCACATAACCTCAAATCTGTCAAGGGCTACGGGTGACCAATATTGTTGGCTATACAACCAAAGAAATTGGTCGGTCTCAACCCTTGACAAATAATGATATGTGTGGTAATATTGTAGTAATTATATAGGGCAGAAGCCCAGAGGAGAATAGCAAATGGAAATACTGTTATTTATCGTAATATTAATAATCGTAAAATTAGTAAATGGGAATGTCGGCTATAATGTCAACACCGGCTGGATTCCCAGTAAAAACCGTAGTTATTTCAGAAAGAGGTTTAAATAAGATCATATGAAAGACAAGTTGAATAGAATATTTGACAACGCCGCCGTAATAAACTGGATGGGTAGGTATATATTATCTTTTACGGAGATCAACGGCAGCAATCCCCTGCTGGAATGGCAGGGCTACGTTATTGATGAAATTCATATCGGCGGCTACAGAAGTATATTTAAAAGCACATCTCTGGTGGAAACCCTGGATAAATTTATAGCGATTATAGAATCCGAAAGTTTCTGCGCAGGAGTTGAATTCGAAAGCGAGGAGGTGTAACAACAACATAACAACATGGCAGACACAAATAAATATTATAACGAACAACAGAATAACACAGAAAGGAGGATTTGTCAAGACTGTATCCACATTGATAAGTGCGAGTGTGATAGTGCCGACTTGCAACCCTGTAGATTTTATATCAGCGATTTCAACGTCGCCTATAATTTCGATAAAGATGATAAAGAATATCATTGGAATGAAATGAGTTATTACCGGTATACTGACAGCATATTAGATTGTCAATACAACGAATATAGCGATGGCAATATGTAAATAGCAACAAACATCCTAAAGAAAGGATTACCACTATCATTGAGCAAAATTCAATCCTTTTATATCTTGCACCTATCCAGTAGTCGCGTAATCCGTAGTAATTACAATATTGATGTCTCTATTAATCAGGCGAGAAAAAACGGAGAACTGGTAGCAGTTGCTGAGAATCAAGCCATAAGAACATTATTTGACCTGCAACATCGTAATTATGATCCTTTGGAAATAGCAGGTCTACTGGTTGAAAAAAGAAAATTAAAAGGCAGGAAGTCGACAAGTAAGAATATTGAAAGAATAGTAGAGATTGAAAATAGATTAAATCAGATACTATTTGTGCCAGAAATTATTAGCCTGTCTGTCGAAGATAAAAAACATTATAAAAAAATTATTAGCAATTCCTTCGTAGTCAATGGCAAGAAATTTGTAAGATTTATGTGTGGTGCCGGACACAGTAGGAGAAACACCGTTATTTTTTGTAGTGCGGATGTTGAGACGGAATTAAAGCAGGTATTGAAGAACGGCATGGATGAAACCGTAGCAGTTAGTCCCAATAAGTACAACGCCTACTTTGCCCTGAATTTTAGCGGCACGATAAAAGTTAGTACGCCCTATTTCACCGTCATCCCAGATTACATCACCACCAGGGAGGAACGGGTTGATTACGTCGTAGAAACACCAACAGAAGATTGTATTGAGGAAAGAACCATGCCTTTGGAGTTTAACGCCTTCGATGGGCAGGGTTTGATTTCCATTGAACAGGCGCAACGATGGGCGGAGGAGTTGGAACTGGATTATGTTCCATCTTCCTTTATCATCAGAAACGCTTTTATGAAGGGCATGGTTGCCACCATGGATTTTCATAGATACAGCGAAGAACTGGGCGAACACCTAATAACTGATATGTATGGCAACGCGGTAAATATCAGGGATATGGATCTGATATTAACCAAGTCTATGTTTAAGGGCGCCCCATTTTACAACAGCGTTGGCGAATACGTTGCCAAATGCCGAGCCAATAATATGAACTGGGGTATTAGTAGATACGCACCAAAAAAAGATTATGACTACGTTTTCAGTAATTATCAGTTTATTCAAAATCTAGATATCGGCGACGCCGAAATAAAATTCTTGTGTCAGAAGACTATTGATTACATCGGTAAAACCATGGGGCTTGATATCTCCTATACCCTTCTGTATCTCTTGGGCAAACTCGCATATGATGATTACGACCCCCTGTTGCTGGAAAAAATAAGCGATCCCATTACGAAATCCCTTCTTCTGAATAATCAGTTGATAGCAGATCCGTACATACAGAATCACGTCATTCACAGCCTCAATAAGAAGATTAGAGAGGCTTATATTGGCAACCTGGTGTTAGACGGTAACTACTCTACCATGGTAAGCGATCCCTATGCATTGATGGAACACTGCTTCGGTAAAGTCCCCAAGGGGCTGCTCGGTAGGGGTGAACATTATAGCAATTATTGGAATCGCAAAGGCGTATCTAAAGTAGCGGCTATGAGGGCGCCCCTGACATGGCGTAGCGAAGTCAATGTCATCAACTTGCAAAGCAACGACGATCAACGCTTCTGGTATCAACATATTAGCAGTGGGATTATCTATAACATCTTCGGATTGGATACGATGTTGCAAGCCGATAGTGATTTCGACGGCGACCTGACAATGACAACCGATAATTCCGTTGTGCTGAAAGGCGCATATGGCGGTTTGCCGATTACCTATGATAAAGGCGTCGCTCCTAAATCAGTAATCAGGGAATCGGAATTATATCTCGCCGACATCAAGAGTTTTGACAGTCCCATAGGAATTATTACCAATACCTCCACAACCATGGATGCCATGCTTAAATCATATCCCGTCGACAGCATCGAATATCAGGAACTCATCAAAAGACTTAAACTCTGTAGATTCTATCAGGGTCAGGCTATAGATGCGGCGAAAAACAATAACACCAAGAAAATGCCGTCGTATTGGACTAGGTGGACTAAGATAACTGCGGATATGAGCACTGAAGAGCGGCAACGAGCGAATCTGAATAACCGTTTGATCATAGATAAACGCCCTTATTTTATGCGACATCTGTATCCGAGATTAAATCGAAAATATCTTCGGCATAATCGCAAGTATAATACCTATGCCTATTTAATGCTTTCTAAAAAGCAATTGGGATCTTGGCTTTATGATTATAATAACCTTCCGTCAAGATTGTCTAACGAAGAACTAGAGGCTGCTGAAAGATATTATAATTCCAGCCCTGTTATTGAAACTGATTGTATTGCAAATAAGGTTTGCTTATTTTTAGAGTCAGAGATAAAAGAAATAGAAAAACAAATTGAGGCTAATAATCTTGGTGATATCGTGAAAATACTTACTGACAATTCAATAAAGTTTAATGACAGCAAGTATGCTCAGATGTTAGAATTATACACACGGTATAAAAACGGAAAGAATAATGGAAAAAAGGTATATAATAATTTAGAGCAATATAATCGTTCTATTTTAGAAGAGTCACGAGCAATAAGCTCTAATATGTCTGAACTTGTCAATTTGGCAGTTAGAATTTGTTATATTGATTATCCTCATGATACAAAACAGTTCGCGTGGCATGTATTTGGTAAGCATGTTGCCGATAATGTAAGTTTAAATTGTCAGAATAACGTGGTTGCGCCATTTCTAGACTCTTCTGGATCTCTAGAGTATCTGGGATCTTATTTTAAGTTACAACCACTTAGTGCTATAGATAAAAAAAAGGAAGACGATATTGATGAAGCCTATATTTGACGAATTAGTATATGCGGAAACCTTGTTATATAAAGGATTCGTAAAGCCCATGTCTATCAAGGATTTGACTATATTGGCTAAATTTTATTTTTTTAAAAATCTTAATGAAGAACAGACGAGAAAAAAATTGAATGAGTTTTGCTATAACCATAATCCCGAATATAATGAGATTATTTTTGGCAACAAAATAGACCAAGCGATAAAAACAGCCAAAAAAAATAAATTATACATTCCAGAAAATATTATTATTACAAATTCTGAAATTGATAAAATAAAAAAAATCGGGGATTATCGCCTTGAAAAGATATTGTTTGCTCTTTTGATTTGTGCAAAATATCAAAATCAATCTACTAAAAAATGGCGCGAAAAAAAGAATAAACCCAATGACTCTTCTAGATTTTTTGTTAACAAGACATTTTCTCCCGTAATTTCTTTAGCAAAGGTACATGCCAGTTACAAAGAACAATTGATAATTGGCGAAAAACTAAAAAAAGAAGGGTACATTGTTTTTAATGATTTGAGGGGGGATAATGACGGGTCGTTTGAGATATTTTATGCCGATACCGAGTATAACGACGACAATATTTTTGCAGAAATAACTAGTAGAGATGATATTATTGATTTTTACCCCCCTTATTTAATATGTTTGGGGTGTGGGAAAGAGATCGAGAAAGATCATAACAGTAGAAAATATTGTGTAGATTGCTGGAAAGAAAAGAAAAAAGCAACAGATAGGGCTTATATTAAAAAAACCTATAAAAAGAAAAAATTATCGTAGTTGCCAGGAAATTTACCTGTTAATGGTATATAATACGATAATTATCAAAAAAGGATGTAAATATGAATAAAGATGAATTAATAGCAGAATTAGCACATAGATGTGGATATACGATTAAAGATACGGAATTATTTTTTAACACGTTGATTACTATTTTTAGAGATGCGATTAGAAACAGGGTAAAAATTGCTGTCAGAGGATTTGGCCAACTTAATTACGTCGGCATTGCCGCACACCAAGGCAAGAAGCCCACAAAGGGTGTAAAAGGCGTAGCTGAAGAAATTCAAATACCCGCAACAGAATATGTGTCGTTTAAACTTTCAAGTGATTTGCGCAATGAAATGAAAGCGGATAGTGATGAGGAAAATTAGAGGAATCTCCTTTTATTGTTGAAAGGAGCATCCCGATTCAACAATAAATAAGGAGGAATATAAAATGGCTCAAAGAAAAACAATCGCGTCATCTTTTGTAGTTGGTCAAACTACTAGTGGGGCTATAACATTAAATAATTCAACGTTGATGGGTGTGACTATTAGCGGCAGTAAAATCACTGGAACCGCAATGACTTTCACTGTTTCCACGGATGGCACTAATTACTATGCCCTATATGATGACACCAGCACCGAGGTGTCTTTGACGGTTACGACTGCCGCCAGAAGTTATATCATTGATCCAAAGGCGTTTCTGCCATGGAGTTTTGTAAAAGCTAGATTGGGTACAAGTGCTTCTGCCGTGGCACAGGCAACCGCTGATCAGGCGATATTATTCCATATTGATTTGCTTTAGTTTCATTGAGGAGGACTTAATGAAATTAGAATTTTATGTGAGGGCGTATGGACATAATTAAATTTGTAACGCAGATTGCGGTGAAGAAGGCGATTGCCCCTATTCTTTGGGATTATATTGACAACTTTACCGATACAGTTGCCGCTGGTTCTGTGGATGGAACAGCCGCAACACCTGGTGCTGCTACACGCGAAGTTGTGGATTCAAACAACAAATTGTCTATTGGCAATAATCTTTTAAAGATTGCCACTGGCGGTTCAACTTGGGGCAATCCTGGGATTTGGTGGGACGCGTTTACACGTTCTTTGGGCAAGCAGGTCGCATTTGCAACAGAGGGATTTTCAGCAGCGACATTATCTGGAAATGGATTCATTAATGGTATCAGTGCTGCTCAAACTGGTGTTGGCGGAGAAGCATGTTTTATTGTTACGTCGGCGGCACCACAAGCTAGAGAAAACAGCGCGAATATTCCATTGCCAATAATAAGACAGGATACTGTTTATCATTGGGTAATTTCGTTACGTGCCGCGGGTGCATTTTACTTTATTCGCGGTGGCGCATATCCACATCCAACATTAATTAGAGTTGGGAAAACGGGAGCAACGGCAACAGTCTATCCTGTAATTAGTGGACAGGTGAATCCCGCATTTAATTCGAGCCGTATGGGTGTATTGACTGATTTGTGGATTCCAACGCCGTTAGTGTCTGATGGATTCGGGTCTACGTTTGGTACAACTGATGGACTTGGACATACTGAAAACGCGGGTCTTGGAGCTGGCGGCGGAAGCAAAACGTGGGTACAGGATGTTGGTTCGTGGGCTAATGCCGCTGGCGTTGCAACCGGAACAACTGGCGGCGGGATAGCGGTTGCCACGACTGACGCGGGAACTCCATATTTTGTCGCATCTGTAACTCCGTCTCGCGCTGCTGGAAACATAGGTATTGAATTTTGGAGAACTGATGAAAGCAACTGTTGTCGTGCCTATCACGACGGTACGAAATTTGTACTTTCAACTATTGTTGCAGGAACAGAAACAAAACTTGTAAACATAACAACTGGCATCGGAGAAATAAGAGTATTCTGTCTTGGAAGTTATGTTATTGCGTGGTGTAATGACGCAATAGGATGGGTTGCCCCACAAACGGATGCTCAAAGTGTTATCACTACCGTAACTCCAACAAACTTTGTTGGTCTTTATAGTACGGATAACGGAAATACATTCAATGATTTCAATGTTTACGCCAGTGGGTATAACGATGAATACAGCAATTTAGAGAGATACTTCCAAACTAAAACACTGGTGAATTTTATGCCAGTTGGGGATAGCAAGAGCGCCTTTGTGTCTGGTTATCAGACACGCATGGAAACCACCGCCATAAATTATCACGAAGCACCCTATAAAATTGCCTATTCTGGATATACAACCGCTCAAATAAAGGCAATCATTGATGCTCAATTAGCCCTCAAAACAGGCACTCCTGCACATGTTTTAGTCAATCTAACTGTGAATGATTTTGCCGGTATTCGTGCCACAACTCTTGGTGAGGTGGCGTGGTCTGCTGATATGGCTTATATTGCCAGCGCCATCAACACAAAATATCCGAGCGCCAAAATATGGTTCATGCTCCCGTGGAAACAAGGATACGACACAGAGGCAGATACTTACGCGGGTTGGCTGGGCACATTCATAGCATCACGGTCAAATTATTGCTTTACTGGTGCTGACGAAAGAGTGTTCCTAAAAGGCGCAGACGATGGGGCAACAATGACATCTGATGGTGTTCACCCCACAGAAGCAGGGCATAGCGCAACGGCGGCGGCATGGCGAGCAGTAATTGAAGCATAAAATAGTCAATTCATGTTGTACTATAAATAAGATAGTTTTAGTGGGGTATTGATTTACCCTTGACAAAAATAGAAATATGTGTTAGTATTAGCAATATTGGTTTCCTTGGTTGTGACTAGTACGTCATCCCCGCTGATTATTCATTTATTTGTTTATTACGGGAGTAGTTGCAACTACTACCAGCCAAGGAATAAATATCATCAAAAACGTTTTAAGGAGTACTATATTGTCTAGAATTCATTTAATCGATGACAGAATTTTTCAAGAGATTACAGAAGTAAAACGACAATCGCAAGGAAAAGTCCCTTTTTGGAGAAAATTATTTGAGCAATATCATAAAGAGGGAATTGCTTTTAAAGACGCAGAAGATCTCAGGGATTTGTATCGTAAGAAATGTAAGCAGTTGGGAATAAAATTTGATTTCACCTCCATGGAGGATAAGGCAAATATTAATAGAATGCCTGGTGCACGTGTGGGAATTATAGATATCGAAACACTCCCCATGCTTGCTTATACTTGGGGATTATGGGATCAAAATATTGGATTAGAGCAAATTGTATCAGACATATGTGTTTTGAGTTGGGCAGGAAAATTCCTGAATGAATCCGAAATGTATTCTGATATTTTAACAAGTAAAGAGGCGGTTGCTAGGGATACTTCAAGAATAGCGCGTTCCTGCTGGGAGTTTCTATCAAAATGCGATGTGGTTATCGGACATAATTTTTCGTCATTTGACATCAAGCATATTAACAGCATGTTCCTAAAACACAATATGCCGCCACTAAAACAAGTGATTGTAGATACTCTTATGATTGCCAAACAAAACTTTCATTTTTCCAGCAATAAACTGGTTGCAATTAATAAGGAGTTGGGGATTAGAAATAAGCAGGAAAACGACGGCTTTCCTTTATGGGCTGGTTGCAGTAAAGGCGATTCAGGGTCTCTGAAGACTATGCTTGAATATAATATTAACGATATTTTTGCAACTGAAGAACTCGCTTTGAGATTCCGTCCCTATATACGCAATTTTAATATGGGATTATATAATGATATTGACACCGTTCAGTGCCCTGTGTGCTCAAGTACCAATTTAAAATCCGAAGGTTTTTATTACACGCCAGCCGGAAAATGGGAAAGCATGAGATGCCAAGATTGTAAATGTATATCTAGAAAGAAACAAAACCTGCTTTCTAAGGATAAAAAGAAAAGTTTACTCATCAATTCATAACTGCTGATATCACAGGAGGTTGATTGTATAACGGTATAAAAACAATCATATTAGAAGATGAACAGATTGCTGCATTTTATGAAGGACGATATAGTATAGATATGGAAATAAATCAGTATCTATTTATAAAGAACAACCATGGTGAAATTATAGAAAAAAGGAAATGGGACGGAAAAGAACTTATCCCTCTTAGGTTTAAGACAATTGAGAATTATAGATTTGGAAAAGTAAAGCCGATTAATGATGAGCAATTTGCTTTATTTGATCTGCTACAGGATGAGTCAACGACTGTCAAGCAAATAACCGGTATCATGGGTGCAGGAAAAAATTACTGTGCTTTCACATATGCTTTAGATGCAATAGACAGGGGAGACAAGGGCAAATCACCCTATCGAAAAATTGTCATGGTAAGAAATAATGTTGAAGTAAAGGATTCAGTTCCGCTTGGGGCTTTACCCCAAGGAGTGAATGAAAAGCTTCTGCCTTATGCAATGCCTGCCGCCGACCTATTAGGAAGTTCGATAGAATTAATGCGGTTACTAGACGATGGAAAAATCGAACTTTTGCATTTGGGCTTTGCTAGAGGAAGAAGTTTTGATAATAGCATCATCATAGTAGACGAATCAGAAAATTTAACCTCCGAGCATGTTACGCTATTAGTGTCGCGGGTTGGGAAGAATTCTATTATTATGTTTTTGGGAGATACCAATCAGACAGACAAAGTTGTTTTTGAAAAGAATTCTGGATTAGAGAGATTAAATTCACGTCTTTTTGGAAATAATTTATATGGGTGTGTTCATTTGGTAAAAACCGAAAGATCTGAAACCGCAGCACTGGCTGCTTTATTGCAATAATTTATAACATCGCAGGAGGACGTATGGATGAACCTGTTGAAGAAATCGTAGGTGAAAATGAAGAAGTTGAAAACCAGCAATGCGCGGATTGCAGTTATGGACATTATCCTGATTTTTGCATGGAATCTAATAACGAGCAAATGGCGCAAGGTGCTGCCGAATCCAGCTACATTTTGGGCTTTGTTTCCGTCCTCAACCAATTAGAATTGAGCGAAGGATCGCTGATGGATATTATTAGAATGAAAATTTCCCTCGGCTACCAAAAAGAATTACTTCGTATGCAGTTGGCAAGCGAAGAACGTAAAGCAAGTATTTACGCCAAGATGCCAAATACATATATCGATACAGATGAATAGCAATCAAATGTTTGTCCCTACCAGATATGGGACTAATAAGAGGTCTGGCGCGAAATAGTTGACGTTACTCGCTATACGTCTAATAAAAGGGCGAGCACAAATATAGAACACGGTGTGCTAACACCGAAAAAATCCGATATTCGCGCAAGACATACGGGCTTGCAAACGTTGGTGGGCAACAGAAAAACCCAATATTCGCGCAGGACATCATGGCCTGCAACCGTTGGCGGACAACAGAAAAATTAGCAATGAAGATGCCCTCGCATATTATGAGGGAAGCCAAAGCGCCTTTCGTCTGGCGCGGTATAAATTGACGAATTGACATGAATACGCCCTGCCCTCGGCGTGATAAATAGAGGGCATAATAAAATACAAATTTCATTGTCTATTATGGCGACAATAGAAAGGAAGAATATATGGCAGTACCATCGTATACCACCGACCTTATTGATATTGATCTAGGCGAAGCGGGTGGAAAAACTTGGGCTGAACCTACCGCTACAGGGTGGACTTATGGTGCCGCCCCCAGCGTTGATACAGAAAACTTTATTCAAGGTTCTGGTTCAATATCCAAGGCATTTAATGCTGTTGGCGTGGGCGGGATGATGGTTAACAACACTGCCGGAATTACTCTTCCAACTGATGGCGCTTTTTTCGGATGGTTTTATTGGGCTTCACCAAAGACACTGAATACCGACGTTAATGGCGGTATTCGCATGATGATCGGTAGTTCTCTGGCTAATTTTAATTCTTGGGATGTTGGTGGTAGCACAACCTATGTTTATGGTGGCTGGATTAATTATGCAGTAAATACCACCGTTGCCAGCGATGACGCTGTTGGAACAGGGCTTGGAAACTCACAGTATATAGGTGCGGCTTTCTGGAATCTCGACGCCATTACCAAGGGGTCGCCATGCTTGGCAGACGGTTTTAGATATGGTCGCGGTGAGGCAAGACTTGCCGACGGTGAGACTGATAATTACGCCACCTTTTCTGGATTTGCGGCTATCAATGACAATTCTGCTAACAGATGGGGGTTGATTCAGTCTGTCAACGGATCATATCTTGTAAAAGGACTTATTGTTTTCGGATATGGTTCGGCTGTAGATTTTAGAGATTCTAACAAATCGCTTTTTATTCAAAATACGGGTAAAGTAACTTCTAATTTTAATACATTTGAAGTTAGAAACGTTGGTAGCAGAGTGGATTTAACTTCTATTACCGTCACTGCTTTGGGAACGGTTTCGAAGGGAAGATGGATCACCACCGATAATGCCGTTCAAAATATTACCAACTGTGTTTTTACAGATATGGATGTTTTTGGATATGCTTCGAATTCGACATTATTGGGAACTACTTTCCGCCGATGTGGATTAGTTACACAAAATAGCGCAACATTAACTAATTGTACTTTCGATTCTACGGCAGATGCAACTAAGGCGTTACTATCCAATAACCCCACGCTGATCACCGGATGTAAATTTGTCTCCGCTGGCACAAAACACGCTGTTGAGATAAACGCCTCCGGCGAATATAGCCTGGTCGGTAATACTTTTACCGGATATGCCGCAGCCCATGGTTCAACGGGCAATGAAGTTATTTATAATAATTCCGGTGGCCATGTCATTCTTAATGCAAGCAATAACATCGGCGTGGTTTCATATCGTAATGGCGATGGTGCAACCACAAGCGTCGTTTCTTCAATTACTCTTACGCTTTCAGGACTAAAAGACGGCTCCGATATTTCTATTCTAAATGCCGGTACGGAAACCGAACGTATTAATGTGCAACAAAATTCTGGAACAACGTATAATTACAATTATACAAGTGCTGGTGAAAGTATAGATATAGGAATATTTAAAACCGGATATATACCTCTATATGTTAGAGGCTATATCCTAGGTGCAGCCAATGGTTCTTTACCTATTAGTCAAGTAATTGACAGGGCATATTTGGAATAGAAGGAGGCGTTTATGGCAAAAATTATAGATCCCGATAGTTTAGTTGTCGGTACTGAGATAAGTTTTGATTTTGGTGCAAAAACATTTACACTGATTGAAGCCGGAAACCTTACGGCAAAAGACGGAGTAACGGGTAACGCTATTTGGGCGAAATTTGTGGACTTGTGGACAACCGCTGCTTATCAGCCCTATCCATTCCCCATGAATGTTCTCGATGCCCGTTCCGGTCAGTATATTTTCGGCCAAGATCCTGGCGGCAGTTACAATGGATGGAAACCCGCAGGCGATACAACAAGGCAAATGATTCGAGATGCTGGTTGGAGTGAATATTCTGGCGCCGGTGTATTAAATCGACAATATGTGGGATTGGTTGGTTTAGCTTCTGGATTTCCAGGCGGGGCACAATTTTATTATCAACGCGATTCCGGCGGTACTGCTTATGATTTTACCTTTACGGATGCTCCGAATGAGGGTATACAGGTTTATGGAGATGCTACAAACGGCGATTTCGATAACCGCTCTTATTTTAAATTATTCTGTCGTGAAGCCAACTATACATATGACGATGCCGTATTAGCCGATGTTGGTGAGTCCGGTACGGGCGCATTTAAAGTTTCTCTGCCTATTTCCGTTGGTGCAGACTTAAAAATCACAGCAGATGATGTTGCTATGGCTGGAGCGCCGTATTCAAGCATTGGTCTTGAATATTTTGGCGTTAATCAGAGCAAACAGGTTGGCAGTCAATCATATAACTTCAGAACCATTATAGATAATACCGTCGCAAATGCTACTTTGGAAGAGATTTATACCAAGATGCAATATAATCTCCGACAAGCAGGGGATATTGATGATGGCATAGGTACTGTAGCGGGGCAGACGGCTAACCAGTTGTGCTATTTTGTAGGCGATACGCTTTATACAACTGCTGGTGTGTTTATTGAAGGGGTTATTGCGGCAGATTTAAATCGTATTTATTTCCTTCCTTATGGTTCTTCTCCTGGTAGCGAAGTCTATTATCCTTATGCGGCTGCCGGAACATTGAATTTCAACACTGCTTTAATTTCTGGTGGCACCGGATATTATCGTATGTACTTTACCAATGATGACGCTGGTAGCAATTTAGGTTATGACTACGGAACAGCTAATGCTATCACCGTAAATGATAACGACGGCTTTCCGATTACCGGAGCGATATCCGCTGCATCTATTGGATTTTCATATGACTACGACGGGAACGTACAACGGGGAACAGGAAGTAATGGTGACGACGCTCCAATAACGGTTGTAGCCGGTAATGCCGGAAGTGCTAAACCGGTTGTAGCAACCGGAACAATATCTAGAAGTAAGGGTATATCAATTACACTAACCGCAGAAACTGATCGAGCCTACCTCGATTAAGGAGTAACGATGGGGCTGACCTTTAATGGTTTGACAAAAGTAATAACCTTGACCGCCGGAACAACATCGTTGTCGGTTCGTCAATTATGGTCACGGTGGGTAGATTGGTTTCTTACGTCTGATAACTCCAAATATCTCCCTGCTTTTAGTCAAGTGGGCGGTAACGACATCGACCCCATAGTTGGAACGGCTATTCCTATTTATGCGTTTTTGATGAATGGGTGGAAACTAAAACCGCAAGAGGCAAATCATACCGTTACTATTAGTGACGGCATATTGCTTGTTGACGGTGGTGGAGACCCATTCAACAATACCGACGGCGCTTATACTGTTAGAATTAATTATCAGCAACCGGTGCAGGCAATTACTGTTGCCACCGGAGGCGGTGTCACTCCTCCAACCCCAGAAGAAATTGCTACTGCTGTTTGGGAGAGCCTGTTGATAAACCACACCAACGTCAACACATTTGGTAAATCGCTAAGTGATATGTCATACGAAACCAGCATTATCACCGCCATTCTAAAAAATAAGATGATAACAGATCCCCTTACAGGCGTGATGACTATTTACGCCGAAGACGGCAGTATACTATTAAGTGCTCAATTGTATGAGGACGCCGATGGTTTGCAGAAATACAGGGGTCAAGGTAGTGAACGCCGCGAGGAATTGGAATGATAGTTGCGAGAGGATATGGAAGAAACGTCAACAACTTCGGCGGTATTGTTTCTTGGGGATATTCTAGGAAATTTATTGCCGAGATCATATCATTTTTCTGGCAACCCACAAAGGAGATTACATTGAAAATATGCAGGGTGTTTGAGGTGAGTTGTGAACGCTGATATATTTGAGTTTAATGTTTCAATACAGCGACAATTTTCTTTTAGAATATCTGCAACTAGAGCATATCAAAGCACTTTGTATATAAAACAAACTTTAGAGATACTGGGAATTATTCAAAACTCCCTAGTGATTGCGAGGTAATATATGTCTGCTATTACGGATATCCACACAAATGATATTGGGACTGTATTTATTATTAACATATCAGATAGCGGAGTACCGGTTGATTTATCCGGCGGAACCAGCGCATCCAATGTAATTTTATTTAAACGACCAGATAGAACTACTTTCAATCGACCCGCAGTATTTGATACCGATGGTAAAAACGGTAGAATAAAATATGTTTCAGTCGCAGGCGATATCAGCATGCCTGGTGTTTGGTATATTAGCGCTAGAGTAAATACCGAAAACGGGCAATGGGTGGCAACTGCCGATACGTTTACCGTACATCCCGTATTTGAATAGTACATAAAAGAACGATTTCATTATATAGTCGTAGAAGGAATTATTGCCAGTTATTCCTTCTATGACTATACTTGGCTCCAATAGCTCATGTTGGTAGAGCGCCTCACCTGTAATGAGGATGTCAGGGGT
>Ga0209417_1004550_pt1 | contig 16424 bp, 14 predicted proteins | sample RifGroF2_FD_184002 | JGI IMG/M metagenome (GOLD analysis project Ga0209417, IMG submission 184002) | Groundwater microbial communities from Rifle, Colorado, USA - Groundwater F2 (SPAdes) (version 2) | ecosystem: Environmental > Aquatic > Deep subsurface > Groundwater | place: Rifle, Colorado... | reverse complement strand
TCAAATTCATCAAGATATTTTTTTAGTTCTTTGACCGCCATAATTACGTTTTCTTTATTTTGAATGATCATATCTCTTGAAAGCTCGGGATTTGTTGAAGCAAGTCGTGTCATATCCCTAAACCCGCTGGATGCTAAGATAAATGCCAACCCTGAAACATCTTTGTCGGGATAATTTTCAACCAATCCAAACAATGATTGGCTTAATAATAAAGGCATATGGCTTATAAGAGCGACCGCTTTATCGTGTAGAACAGGGTCTGCAATTACAATTTTTGTGCCTAATTTTTCTATAACAGAGCTAATCTTGATTAAATCTTCCTGATTAGACCATTTTGAAGGGGTTAAAACCCACTTTGCACCTTCAAAAAGATTCTCACAAGATGCGTCAAGTCCTTTGTTTTCAGTGCCGGCCATAGGATGACCCCCTATGAATCTTACAGGAGATTGGCTCGCATTGATAAAATCAAGTATATTGCCTTTTAGACTTGCGACATCGGAAATTATTGTTTCAGGTTTTACTTTTGAGCTTAAAAGTTTTATTGTTTCAATGGTTTTATTAATAGGCGTACAAACAAAAATCAAGTCGGATTTGCAAGCTAATTGAAGATTTGTAGAACCTTCACTGATAATTTTTTCAGCAAGGGCTTGATCTATTGTTTCTTTCCTTCTTGCTATTCCTAATAATTCAAAGCCTTTATCTTTTAGACCTTTTAAAATAGAGCCGCCAATTAGCCCTAAACCTATTACTGCTATGGTTTTTACTTCTGTCATTGGAATTACCCTTCTTTTGATACCATCCATTGCAGTGAAAGTCTTAAAAGTTCTTCCGAATCGTCTTTGTTTTTCGCCAGAGGCAAGGTGTTTTTTAGACTTTCCGCAGATTCTTTTTTTGTGTAACCAAGGGAAAGCAGCACAGTTTCGGCTTCTATATAGCTTTCAGTAATTTCAATATCGTCAATTTTGTTTATTTCAGAAGGCTTTAAAACTACTTTTTCCCGCCAATTCGTCATTTTATCTTTAAGTTCAAGAATAATTCTCTGGGCAATCTTTGGACCAACTCCTTTTGTCTTTGAAAGAGCTTTTGCATCGCCGCTTATAACCGCACTTACAAGGTTATATGCGCCAAATTCCCCTAGCAGTAAAAGCGCAACCTTTACGCCAATGCCCGAAACGCTCTGTAGAATATTGAATAAGTCCCTGTCTTCTCTTGTATGAAACCCGCATAAAGACATATTGTCTTCCCGATGAATTAAAGAAGTGTATATTGTTACTATATTTCCTTCTTCAGGAAGTAAGGAAACTACTTTCTTGTTAGTAGTTACAAGATAGCCGATATTGTTAACCTCAACAGTAATATTACAGCCAAAAGGACCGTCTTCTACTTTTGAAATCAATATGCCTTTTAAATAATTAATCAAATTTTCAACTCCATCCCGCTTCTTTTAAGAAGCTCCATATCATCTTTAGGTTCTATGCCTATAGTAGTAAGATAATTCCCCACAAGTATTCCGTTGATTCCCGCTTTTAAGCCAAGTTCCTGGTATTTTGGAGAAAACCTTAAAGCTCTGCCTCCTGCATATCGAAGTTCTGCTTCAGGCATTGCGACTCTAAAAATGGCTATAGTTCTAAGTATTTCTTCTTCATCAATCGCATCAGTATGAATTTCAAAGGGTGTTCTTTCTATCGGATGTAAAAAATTAATAGGGACACTGGCAGGTTTGAGTTCTGCAAGTTCGGCAGCCATTTCAGCTCTTTGTTGTCTGGATTCTCCCATTCCTATAATAACTCCTGAACAAACTTCAAGCCCGCACTTTTTTGTTAAATTCATAGTATTTATTCGTTCTTGATATGAATGAGTCGTACATACTTCATTATGGTAAGACTTACAAGTATTTATATTGTGATGATACCTTTCAAGACCGGCTTTTTTTAGCTCTAAAAGCTCTTTTTCATCCAGAATGCCTAAAGAAGCACAAACAGTAAAACCGTCCATTTCTTTCAAAAGGGAAATCATTTTGAGAAGTTCTTCAAAATCCCGAGAATCAGGTTTTCTTCCCGATGTAACAATGGAAAATTTTGTTACGCCGCTTTCTCTGGCACTTATGGCGCATTTTTTTACTTCATCAAGCGAAATAAGGGGATGTGTTTCTATATTTGTCCTGTAATGAGAACTTTGAGCGCAATATCTACAGTTTTCTTCGCATTTACCTGTTTTTGCGCTTACTATACTGCAAAAATCCACTTTGTTTTTGAAATTTTGTTGAGTTATTTTTGATGAAATGCCTATAAGTTCTTCAATAGGAAGTTCATATAGCTCCAAAAATTCATTAATATTTGTTTTTACAGCCATTAGACGAATTCTCTATTATGTTAAAGGCAGGATTTCTGTATCTTCTTCAGTCAAATGTTCTTTGGAAACCTTTTTAAACCCGTATGTGAAATATATTGTCATTCCAATAGTAATCCATATACCGAACATGATAAGTGTTTTGAATGAAGGTAATCCGAAAATAATTAACCCGAGACATATTAATGCCCCTAAAATAGGAGTTACAGGAGCAAAAGGAACTTTAAAAGGTCGATGTCTATCAGGGTCAGTTTTTCTAAGAACAAGAACTCCCACACAAACCATTAAAAATGCTGTAAATGTTCCGATATTACAAAGTTCAGCAGCAGCATTAAGGTCTAAAATCAAACTTAATGCTGCTATCATGCTACCGAGTATAATTGTATTAATATGAGGCGTATGAAATTTGGAATGAATTCTGGAAAATACACCGGGTAAAAGCTTATCTCTAGACATTGCAAAGAGAATTCTCGAAGCGCCAAGCTGTAAAACTAATAAAACAGAAGTTAAGCCAGCTATTGCGCCTATTGAAATAAATCCTGCAATCCAATTTTGATTTACGGTCTTCATTGCAGCTGCTATAGGAGCGTGTGTATCAATTAAATGCATAGGAACCATGCCCGTTAATACAGCAGCAACTGCCATATAAAGAACTGTACATATTGCAAGTGATGCTAAAATACCTATTGGTAAATCTCTTTGAGGATTTTTTGTTTCTTCTGCTGCTGTTGAAACCGCATCAAAACCAATATATGCAAAGAATAAAAGGTATGCTCCTGTAAAAATTCCTTTCATTCCGTTAGGAGCAAATGGAACCCAGTTATCAGGCTTTACATAAAATGCTCCAACTCCGATAAAAAGACAAATTACAATTAGTTTTACAACAACCATAGTGAAAGCCATTTTGGTACTTTCTTTAATTCCTACATATAAAAATGCTGTAACAACCGCGATAATAAAAATAGCAGGCAAATCCATACTTATAGGGATTGGACCTAGGTGAGGTATATGCAATGTCGGATCAAGCCCAGCAGCTTTGTACTTTTCAGCAGCAAGACTGTATGGATGAATAAGCCATAATGGAGGATTGGTAATAAAATTAGGTAGAACTCCTTCAAAACCTTTTAAGAAATTCATTAAATACCCTGACCAGCTGCTCGCAACAGTAATATTCCCTATTGCATATTCAAGCATTAGCATCCAGCCTATAAACCAGGCTGCAATTTCTCCTAAAGTAGCATAGGTATAAGTATAAGCACTTCCTGCTACCGGTATCATAGCAGCAAATTCTGCGTAACATAAAGCCGATAAGCAACATGCTGTAGCGGCAAGTATAAGAGAAATCATAACAGCGGGACCTGCTCCAACGTGAGTGGAACTTCCTGCAGCAGCAGTTCCGGAAAGAGCAAAAATTCCGGCGCCTATAACACCGCCTATTCCCAGTACTGTTAAGTCGAAAGCAGTTAATGATCTCTTTAACTTATTGTTATTAGCTGAATTAATTAAAGCGTCAGGATTTTTCTTTCTGAAAATGTTGGTAATTGCTCCTATAAAAGGAGGAGTAATACTAATGTCTTCCGTTTCCCTGTCAATTACTTCGTTTGCTGTCATGATCCCTCCAGAGTAGCTTAAGAAATAAATAAAAATTAATGACTAACCAGGCTATTTTAATGTTCATTATTGATTTTACTTTACTACAATAGAAAGTACAGTAAAAATAATAATGAAATAATTTTAACATTATTTTATATTTCTTGAAGAAACTTATTATTTGCCGAAAAACCCTTTAAAAAGTATTTTATTCTTTTATTAAAGTATAAAAAATCATAATAAAAGAATGTTCGTGTAATTTTTTCTAAAAAGACACTATTTGTTTGGATTTTACGGTATTAATAAATTTACTCATAATTTTTAAGAGATTGGTTAATTATTTTGATCATGTCGTTTTTGGCATGCTTCGGATAAATAATTTCACAATTTTCGCCATATTTTAATAATCTTTTTATTAGCGCATCATAGTCGTCTATATGGGCAGTTACGGTTATTATGTTTGATTTTTCATCTGTGGATGTAATTTTCTCATTTTCGTAAGGTCTGTATACTTTTGCCAGATGATCTTTAAGTTTGAATGTGACAGGAAGTAATATCTCATTGTATTGTGATTTTGTCGGTAATTGTTTTATATCAACAATTTGATTAAGTTTAATAGAGTGTGTTTGTTCGGATATAGGGTTGTATCCTGAAATATAAACATCTTTTTTGTTATATTTTATGTTTTTAAGTTCTAGAATAATTTGTTTTTCTTCATTATTATAAGGAATTTTGTATTTAATAGAAACTCTTTGGTTAGCTGTTTGAAAATTTTCAATTTTTTTAATAAGTTCTTCAAAATGTGCGTGTTTAAAAAAATCTGTTTCCAAATTTTCACGCTGTTTTTTAAGTTCTTTATTTAAAAGTTGAACCTGTTTATCAGGAATAAATTTTTTTATTTTTTTCAAAAAATTATTGTAATTATCTATTATTTTGTTTTGATGCAAACTTTCTGCATAACAAAACATTACAGCAAGGTTTTTTATTTGTTCGTTGCTTAATTCTATCAGTACCGGCGATTTATTAAGTTCATAATTATAATTGTTTGCCGCGCTTGGTTTGGAAATGTCATAGCCTGCTGTTCTTAAAGTGCTTATATATTTTAAGATTACCTCTTTTGAAAAGTATCTTTCCGTATATTGATCGGAAGAAAATATATTATTAAGATAATCGACTTTGCCTTGCCCCTCATTCAGGTGAAGCAATAAAAGCAAAACTCTATATGCTGTTGCGCTTATCTTAATTTTTTTATTCATAAACCCACTAAAAGCTATGTTGTACTAATATCTTTGTGTATTTCTGCCATCATTTTAAGCTTGAGAATTATTTCTTTTCTTATATTTTCCGGAGATAAAATTATACAATCGGGTCCATAAGACAAGGTGTTTTGTATAAATTTGAATTTGTTATTTATTTTTGCCTGCACAATCAGAGCAGTGTCAGTTTTTTCAAGAATTTTTTCAGATTCGGAAGGAACAAAGGAAAATGCTGAACCTCCGGTAAGTTTATATTTTACTTCAAAAGGTTTATTAAGTTTGTTTTTTTCTTTAATATTAACTGTTTTTATAGATTTAATTCTGTCCAATCTAAGATATAATGTTTCGTTTAGCACATCATTATAACCCCATACATAGAAAGATCCATTTTCAAGTGTTAATTTTTCTGCTTTTATCCAAATTTCCTTTTCTCCGGAATTCGGAGAATCATAAATAAGCATTATATCTTTGTTTTGGTTGCAATATTTTTCAATTAAATTTAGTTCAGGTAATATATTTTCAATATTGGTTTCGCGACATAAAGTTGATTTTTTGGCAGATAAAAAATTTTTTTTGCTTTCTGGGTTAATAAGGTTAAGAATCTGATTAAACAAATCGTCAATTTCTACGGCTAATTTCCAGTTTCCTAAAGTTGATATGTATTTTCTTATTTCAATAATAGTATTAATTTCGTCACTGGAAAGATTTAACTTGAATGGATGAGACTTTAGGATATATTTATAGTCGGTATTTTTAGAGGGTCTTGAAATTTCACAGCCTATTGAGCGTAAAGTATTTATATAAATGCAGATTGTGTCGTTTGATAAACTTCTGGCACCTTCAATATTTTCCTGTATTTTTTGATTTATATCATCCTCGCTTAAAGGTTCCTTTAAAAGAATGTTCAGAATTGAAAGAATCCTGAATGCTGTAATACTTATGTTATCAAGGTTTTTTGAATCCAGCTTTTTATTTTCGAATGTCATATAAATTCATACAACTTTTACATTCTGCAAATACACACTAAATCTTATGTACACATATGTAGTATAACATACATACCTTAAAAACTTTGTGAATGGTTACAATATATGAATAAAACTAACATATTTACGGTTATTTAATCTTTTTAATTGGCTATTCAAAGTAAAGGCTGTTCATTTCCTGAAAAATCATAACCCTGTACAATCGGAAACCTTCTGCCAACACCAAAAGCCTTTGTTGTAACCTTAAGCCCCAGAGCGGCCTGTCTTCTTTTGTACTCACAGTTGTTAATTTTTTTTACTATATCTTTAACAAGCTCTTCAGGGTATTTTTTAGACATTTCTTTTATTGATTTATTTTCTTCCACAAACATTTTGAGGATATCATCAAGTATTTCATAGGGAGGCAAAGAATCCATGTCTTTTTGATCGGGTCTTAGTTCCGCAGAAGGAGGTTTTGTAATTGTATCTTCAGGAATTATTTCATTAATTCTGTTAATATATTTTGCCAATCTGTAAACCATAACCTTCGGAACATCAGAAAGCACAGCCAATCCTCCGCACATATCTCCATAAAGCGTGCAATATCCAACTGATAACTCTGATTTATTTCCTGTAGTCAAAAGCAAATGTCCATATCTGTTTGAATGCATCATTAAAATATTTGCTCTTATTCTGGCTTGAAGATTTTCTTCCGCCAAATCTACATTTTTCCCGTGTTCCTTCTGTATTGTATCTATATATGAAATGAACATATTGATAATAGGTATGTTTAAAAACTCTATATCAAGGTTCTTCGCAAGTATTTCCGAATCACTCACGCTTCCTTCGCTGGAATACATACTTGGCATGGTTATTCCCGTGACATTTTCTTTTCCTAAAGCGCAAACTGCGAGTGCGGCGGTAACCGCAGAATCAATCCCCCCTGATAAACCCAAAACAACTTTTTTAAATCCTATTTTTCCGCAGTAATCTTTAATTCCGGTACATAAAGATTTGAAAAGGCTTTCTTCTTCTGATTGAGAAATATAATGAACGTCACCTGTATTTGAATCAAAGTCATAAACAGCAAAATCTTCTTCAAAATCCCTGCAAAGACATTTTATCTCGCCTTTTGAATCAATGACAAAGCTTACTCCGTCAAAAAGAAGATCGTCATTTCCGCCAACCTGATTTATGTAAAGAATGGGAACATTATTTTTCACAGCGGTGTTTTTTATTATGGAAAATCTATCTTTTTCTTTGTTGAGTAGATATGGTGATGCGGAAATATTAATAATCGCATCAATTCCGTCTTTAACAAGTTTTTCCGCTGGGTCTACATGATATAACTGTCTTTTCCAGTAATCTTTATCGTTCCATAAATCTTCGCATATTGTAATGCCAAGTTTTTTACCTTTAAAATCTATAATAAGTTCTTTGTGCCCCGGTTCAAAGTATCTTGTTTCATCAAAAACATCATAAAAAGGCAGCAAACGTTTATAATATTTTGCAATGATTTCGCCGTTGTTTATGAAAGCTGCGGCGTTATGGCATTTTTTACCTGTCGGGTTTGTATTTATATCAACATAACCGCAAATTACCGCTATATTTTCGGAAGCAGCTCTTATTTTATCGAGGCATTTTAGATTGTCATTAACAAAACACTCAAAATCAAGCAGGTCTTTAGGAGGATAACCCGTAATCGCCAATTCAGGAAAGACTATAAGGTCAATTCCTTTATCTTTTGCCTTGTTAATATTTTTTATTATTAAGCCGGTGTTTCTTTGCAGGTCGCCGACCTTTGTATTTATTTGACAGAGTGCTATTTTCATTACTTTTAGTTTCCAAAAAAATTTTTATAAAAAAGGAGAGGAAGGGATTCGAACCCTTGTGGCCTTGCGGCCCATTCGCTTTCGAGGCGACGCCAATCGACCGAACTCTGGCACCTCTCCAATATTTTATTTTTAATTATATTATTATTTCATAAAAATTGGTTATCAAGTCTTTGTTTTGTTAAAATAAAATTAATTGGAGTCGTTAATTAATTTTTGAGTGTCATTGCGAGGAGGGCTTTAGCCCGACGCGGCAATCCAAATATTATTATTTTTTAGATTGCTTCGCAAGCTCGCAATGACTATTTCGACTAATTATAGAAAGGCATTCGTGTTTAAAAGTTCAAAAAAATTTATAATATCAGTACTTTCATTTTTCTTAATAACTACAGTAGTTGCGGCTGATCCCCTTGATATATTTAAACTTAATGATAATACTCTTAATCTGGTTCAGATTAGTGATGTACACTTTGACAGCAAAGCTAAGAACGGATCTAAAAGAATGATAGAATATTCCGGTGACTTGCTTAAAGACGCAATATCACAGGTTAATAATTCAGCAGATGTTAATGCGGTTGTTTTTTCGGGGGATGTTGTCAATCATTCAAATAAAAACGAATTTTGGAAATTCCTGAATACCGCAAACAGCTTAAAAATCCCCTGGTATTATGCGCCGGGAAATCACGATGTGGGAATTTTAGGAGGTGTTTCAAAGCTCGAAATAGCTTGCTTTTTTAATAAAAATGCGCATTGTCTAAGCAAAAATTCTCTTTACTATTCTTACAGTCCGAACAAAAATTTCTTAATCCTTTTTCTGGACGGCGTAATTGACAATGAAATTACTGCAAATGGCTACTTCCCAAAGCAAGAGTTGGATTGGCTAAATAATCAGCTAAAAAACAATCCTGATAAAAAAGTAATAATTGTGCAGCATTTTCCTGTTGTAGAACCATTTAAAAGTGTTACTCACAGGGTGCGCAATGCTGTTGAATATCTTGAAATTATTGATAAATACAGCAATGTTGTTGCCATATTAAGCGGACATTACCATGCGGCAAAAATTACACAGAGAAAAAACGTTCTTCACATAAGCACACCGTCACTTGTGGAATACCCTCACTCTTTTAGAACAATAAAAATAACAAAATTAAACAATGGTACAAAGTTTGAAATAAAGCTTGTTGAAACAAATTTGAAAGATGTTCAAAAAATAAGCAAAAGCCGTTCAGGTACTTCAACGCTGAAAGAAGGACAGGCATGTGACAGAAACGCAGTAATAACAATAAAAAACCCGAGATCCCATTAATTAAATGTATAAAACTGATATAAAAAGATTAATTTTAAAAGCTATTTTTTGCATAAATCAGAAATTATTATATAATTTAAAATGTAATGTAGGAAAATATTTAATAATTAATTTTAGTATGAATTAAGTTAAGTGAGAAATTTAAATGTCAGGCTTAAATAAACAAAACGGTTTAATCATTGATAAAGTAACTGAATTGCAGGAAGAGTTAATTCAGTTAAATAAACTTTTTGAAATTTCAAATATAACAAATTCTGTTTCCAGTATTAATGCGCTTGCTGAGCAGCTTTTGAATTTTCTTAAATTAAATTTTGAAATAAAAAATGCAGCCTTTTTTATGCTGGAAGAAAATAAATATAATATTCTTTCTTACGATAATATAATTTCTCCTAATGCATACGAGTTTGAAAACCTCGGCGAAGGGATATGGCATATTATTGAAACAGGCAAGCCTATAAAAATATTGAATGAAGAAGGAAGAAACATTTATTTTCAGTTTTTTGAATCTTATGATCTATTAAATCTTGATTCTTGCATATGGCTGCCTTTTGTTAATGAAGGAGAAGTGCTTGCTATAATTTCTCTCGGCTCTAAAAAGTCAGGACAGCCCTTTACTAATAGCGAAATGATTTTTTTGGATAAAATAATTCAATATATTTCTCCTATAATAAATAAATTTCAAAAACTTAAAGAGAAAGAATCAAGCCTGAGTTATCTTCAAAAAACGTTGCATAACATATCAATTCTTTATAATATCGGTCAAGCAATGAATTTTATAGATGATTTGAAAAGATTAATCCAAATCATCCTTGCAAAAGCAATTCAGACAATTGGCGCAGAAAAAGGTTCTTTGATGCTTTATGATTCAGGCACAGAAGAACTGGTCATAAAGGTTGTTTACGGTTTGCCTGATAAAGAAGTGGAAGACAAAATAAACGAAGGTCTTATTGAATGTACAAAAATTAAGGTTGGAGAAGGAATTGCCGGAGAAGCTTTTGCTCATAAGAAAGCTATAATTACTAATCTTGGTTCTAATGATCCCAGATTCTTCCAATCAGACCTTTCCAATGTTCATTCACTCCTTTGCTTGCCTTTGATAGTAAAAGATGAAGCAATCGGAGTCATAAATATCTCTAATAAAAAGGATAAAAACTTATTTAATCAGGATGATCTTGATTTTATGGGAGCTCTCGCAAATCAGGCAGCTATTGCGATAAGCAATGCACAGCTTTATAAACTTGCAATAACAGACAGCTTAACTAAATTATATATTAGAAGACATTTTGAATATCTTCTTGATAATGAATTGAGAAGATCTCATAGATATAAACACCAAATGACTCTTTTGATGATGGATATAGATAATTTTAAATCAATAAACGACACTTATGGGCACCAAATAGGCGATGAAATGCTTAAGCATATTGCTGAAGTTATATTAAATACCCTGAGAAAAATTGATATGCCAAGTCGTTACGGCGGAGAAGAATTTGCGGTTATTTTGCCTGAAACACATAAAGATAACGCAAAGCGAATTGCTGAACGTCTCAGAAAAAAAATCGCGAATATTATTATAAGAACAAAGGATAAGCAGGAAGTTTGTCCTACAATTAGTATAGGTATAGCATCATATCCTCTTGATACAGAAGACAGAAGTGATGTTATAGGTTTTGCGGATAAAGCACTTTATTTTGCTAAAAGCAGCGGGAAAAACTGTGTTGCCGAATATACTTTGGAAGGCTGTCAACTTCTGCCTACGGAAGAATAATCGTTCAAATCTCTTTTTTGTTTTCTTTTTTGAGTTTATCAAAAATAATTTTAACATCCTGTGTTCTTGATTTATCACAAACCAGAATGGCGTCATCGGTTTCTATTATGACTAAATTTTGTACCCCTATTGTGGAAACGAGCCTGGAAGAGCTGTAAATATAAGAATCTTGGGTGTCTATTGATATTACATTCCCTTTTGTATAGTTTTGATTAGCGTCTTTGTCCATGACATCATAAATTGATTCCCATGAACCTAGGTCATTCCAGCCGCAGTCAACAGGGATAAGCGCAATTCTGTCGGATTTTTCCATGACAGCATAATCTATGGATATTGATGGAATAGCCTGATAAGTTTCTTTTTCGATAAAATCTTTAGTTAAATCGAGCTTATTTAAGCCTGCAAGCACATCAAGAGAATGAATTTGCATTTCTTTTAAAATTGTTGAAGCTTTGAACATAAAAATGCCGCTGTTCCAGAAATAATTCCCGGCTTCCAGATATTTTTTTGCAGTTTCAAAATCAGGTTTTTCTTTGAATTCATCGACTTTATAACCAGCTAAAACGTCATTGCGATGAGGCACAATGGGCGTAGCCTGTCCTGAGGAAGCCAAAGGCTGACGTGAGGATGGCAATCTTAAGTCCTTATTTGTTTTTATATAACCGTATCCTGTTTCAGGCTTGGAAGGTTTTATCCCGAAAGTTACGATATAGCCGTCTTCAGCAAGTTTAATTCCTTCTCTGACAGCATCTAAAAAGGCTTCATTGTTTTGAATCAAATGATCCGAAGGGGTTACAAATATGACAGGATCGGAATTTTTCTCTGCAAGATTATTTTGTATAAATAAAGCAGCTAATCCAATTGCAGGAGCGGTATTTCTTCCCACGGGTTCGCCTATTGCCGTATATTCTTCGTTCGTATCAATTTCCGCAAGTTGAATTTTTATTTCAGATAAATGCTTATCGTTTGTCACTGTAATTATATTTTTTGCCGGAATTACATCCGTAAGCCTCAAAAAAGTCGACTGAAACAGACTATTTTCTCCGGTTAATTTTAATAACTGCTTCGGATACATTTCTCTGCTGAGAGGCCAGAGCCTGCTTCCGCTGCCTCCTGCCAGTATTACACCAAAAATATTTTTATTTTCACTCAATTTCTTAACCCCATTGTTGTTAGGTATATTCTAACTTAATGGAAATTTTTAGCAAATATTTTGATTTTATTTAAAATCAAATGTAAAATAATTCTATGCAATTGAAATTATGATAAGCAGTTTATGAAAATAAAAGAAAAAATCGAAAATTTAAAAGATCTCAGACGTAATTTCTGGGTTACATCTGTGGCTATAATTGGAGGTTTGTCCATTTCTATTTTAAATGCAAAAGCTTTTGTATTTAATTGGATTATTGTTGCAAAATTATTTATATTTATTTTGGGAATATTAATAGCTTCGTTTTTTATTGGTGAAATAATTTCCTGTAATAAAGATATTAACAAATTTATAAATCAATTAAAGGAGGAATAATTTATGAATATGAGTTTTTCTGATATTTGCTGGCTCTCATTATCACTGGGCATTTGTTTTATTACAATAAAATTTGCTATAGATATTCACCAAACTATGAAAGAAAGTAGAGCAGATAGCTAAAGGGAGAATAAAATGGATGTTACATTGATTTTTTCAATGTTATTTGCCCTTAGCCTAACAGGTTTAATGATTTCATATAACTATGCCTAAAGTAGAAGATTAATAACGAGATATATTCATGTCAGATAAAAAGCATTATTTAGCGATTCACGGACATTTTTACCAACCCCCGAGAGAAAATCCGTGGCTGGAATCAATAGAACTTCAGGACAGCGCATTGCCTTTTCACGATTGGAACGCCAGAATCGCGAATGAATGCTACACCCCAAATTCTGTTTCCAGAATCGTTAATTCTAAAAATCAGGTTATCGATATTGTAAATAATTATGAACTGATAAGTTTTAATTTTGGCGCGACTCTTCTGTCATGGCTCGAAGTTAATGCCCCGAAAACCTACGAAAGAATAATAAAAGCAGATCAAAACAGCGCGGAAAAACATTCAGGACATGGAAATGCTGTTGCGCAAGTTTATAATCACATGATTATGCCCCTTTCTAATGAAAAAGATAAATATACCCAGACAATATGGGGAATAAAAGATTTTCAGCATCGTTTCGGACGTATGCCTGAAGGTATTTGGCTTGCTGAAACCGCTATTGATTATGATACATTAAAAGTACTGGCAGACTGCGATATAAAATATACCGTTCTTTCTCCATTTCAATCACAAAGAGTAAAGCCGATAAAAGGCGATGAAAACTCCTGGACAGATGCAAGCTGGGGAAATATAGACCCGGGACAAGCCTATAGATGTTTCTTAAGAGACGGAACAGACAGATACGTGGATTTGTTTTTCTATGACGGTTCTATTTCAAAGTCTGTAGCTTTTGACAGTCTTTTAACAAACGGAGATTCGTTTATAGGAAGAATGAAAGACGGAGTTTCATACGCAAGAAATTATGACCAGCTTGTAAATATAGCAACAGACGGAGAAAGCTACGGGCATCATACTATGCTCGGGAATATGGCTCTTTCTTATGCTCTCAAGAAAAAAGCAGAGCAGGCAGGGTTAATTTTAACCAATTATAGTGAATTTCTCGAAAAATACCCACCGATAATGGAAGTAGAAATAAAACCGGTTTCTTCATGGAGCTGTAGCCATGGCGTCGGCAGATGGATGGAAGACTGCGGTTGTTCTACAGGTGCAGGTCCCGGCTGGAATCAAAAATGGAGAAAACCGTTAAGAAAAGCTCTTGATTGGTTAAGAGATGAATTAACGGTGATTTATGAAAAAAATGCCGGTAAATATTTAAAAGATCCCTGGAAAGCAAGAAATCGTTATATAGATGTAGTTCTTGACAGAAACAAATCTACAATAGAAGCTTTTTGCGCTCATGAAGCGTCAAAAAAACTTAATCAAAGCGAAATGGTTAGTGTAATAAAGCTTCTTGAAATGCAAAGACACGCAATGCTTATGTATACAAGTTGCGGGTGGTTCTTTGCAGATATTTCAGGTATTGAAACAGTGCAGATTCTTAAATACGCCGCCAGAGCAATGCAAATTGCCGAGGAGTTTCAGGAAATCGACCTTGAAACAAAGTTCCTTCAGACACTTTCAGAGGCTCACAGCAATATTAAAAAATTCGGCTCGGGCAAAGATATTTACATGAAGTTTGTAAAACCTTCAATTGTAAGTGTTAAACAGGTTGTAAGCCACTGGGCAATAAGCTCCCTCTTTGAAGAATACGAAGAAGAAGCTGAAGTTTATTGTTATAACATCAAAGCGCTTGATTACAAGAAGGCAAAGAAAGCCGACACAAGGCTTATAATAGGCAGAATAGAAATAAATTCCAATGTTACTTTTGAACAGCACGATATGATTTTTGCGCTGCTGCATTTTGGCGGAGAAGATTTTCATTGTGTAATCAGGGGATTTGCCGGAAAAACTGAATATAACAAGATTAAAGAAAATTTAATTGAAAAATACAATACACTCCCTCTTACAGAAGTTATTAGAGGTCTTGACGAATACTTCGGAAAAGAGTATTTCACGCTTAAAAACTTGTTTATAGAGGAAAGACGTAAAATTATCAATATTCTTATTGAGGATAAACTTGAACAGTTTGCGAGTACCTATAAAAATCTTTATGATGAAGCCAGAGGCCCTATTATGCAGCTTAGCGAGCTTGATCTTCAAATACCTGAAGAGTTTAAAATTGCTGCTGAATATGCTTTAAGCAACTCATTTAATTCTTTTATTCAGGATGCCGAAGATATAGAAAGTCCTGATCTACTTCAGGCTGCTGTTGATATAAATAAAGAGGCAAATAAAATCGGAATACAGCTTGATACCAAGCCTACTAAAGAAATATACAGCGAATATATTACAAATAAAGTTGAAAGTTTGGCTGACAGCAATGAAATTAAAGAATTTGAAACACTTATAAAAGTATTAAATATGCTTGATAAACTTGATTTAAAACTTGATTTTTCGGAAGCGCAAAATTTTTATTTTAGTAATATTTACTCCAAAATCCCTCAACTTATAGAGGATTTAAAAAATTCCGATAATCTTGTTGCGGATAAAAAGTTTATATCCACTATTTTAATGCTCGGAGAAAAATTAAATTTCACCGTAGAAGAATATGTAAGCAGTTTAAATAAAGCTACTGCACACATATAATTCAGCTTATCCTTCATATTTAGTTACAATCTTTAGAATTTATCTTGACCGAAAGTTTTAAAGTAGTATCGTTATAGACACTTGAAGTGATATATACCCCTCCTTAAGTATCCCGATTGATTTATCAGTCGGGAATAATTTTATTTATGTGAAAAATATAAATTTTTTACTTAGAACCCATCTGGTTAAAACCCTGCTATTGTCATTGCGAGGAGCTTGCGACGAAGCAATCTCATAATTAGTGCAATCTTGCGATTGCCACGTCCCCCTTCTTATTTGTTTATAAGCTTAGCTATAAGATATTCAGCTATAGCCCTCTGTAAAAGAGGTGGAGATATCCTAAAATACTCCATTGCGAGACTTAACGCTCTGTTTTCATCATACCACCTGCGAAAGAATCCAATGTGATAATCTCTGGCATCAACATTCATTGCTTTTGCTTTTTTAATAATAGCTCGTGCCAATCTTCGTTGAGTAAGCGGACTGGCTTTTTCTAAACATGCTACAGCTAAACTGATTCGGGGGTCAGAGTCATACCATCTGCCTGAATATTGCATCCTGTTTCCACCTCTAAAAAAGCATTTCGGGGGATTATGGTTATCAATTATATTTTATACCCTTTTTAAAAAAAAAGTAACAATAATTTCTGATTTTACGAAAATTTTACATAATTCCTATAGAACCAAGCTGATGAAGCCGAAGGAAGTTTGTTTTCCCTGCTGTTATATAAGGAAGACCGCCTGTAATGATTACTTTATCGCCTGAATTAAGGAAAGTCTCTTTTACCAGAACAGAATCAATCTCTTTCAGCATTTCTTCGGTAAAATTGGGTTGCAGAGTCATTTTATAAGGATAAATTCCCCAGAAAAGATTTAATCTTCTGCAAACTCTTTCATCATCAGAAATTGAAATGATAGGAACGGTTGGCTTTGATTTTGATAAAAGCTTTGCGGTGTAGCCTGTTCTTGTAAGCGCAACGATTGCAGCGATTTCAACTTCGGGAATCATTTTAATAATGGCGGAAACAATTGCCTGAGAGTCAAGTTCATAAACATCGTCACCAATTTTAGGCAATTGACTCTCAGGC
>Ga0209417_1004549_pt1 | contig 16425 bp, 8 predicted proteins | sample RifGroF2_FD_184002 | JGI IMG/M metagenome (GOLD analysis project Ga0209417, IMG submission 184002) | Groundwater microbial communities from Rifle, Colorado, USA - Groundwater F2 (SPAdes) (version 2) | ecosystem: Environmental > Aquatic > Deep subsurface > Groundwater | place: Rifle, Colorado... | reverse complement strand
CTTCCGATCTGGATTACCTGAGTGAGGTGCGTTTCTATCTACCGAAAATGGGCGGCGATATCAACAAAGATTGTTATGTCAACATGTATGATTTGAAAGCAATGGCAGACCAATGGCTTGGCTGTACGACAACCGGAGGGCTCGGTTGTGTGCAAACGCCCGAAAGTATTCCGTCTTTAACTATTGCAAAAGCGCCGATAGGGGGAATTACCGTTGATGGCAGTCTTAGCGATTGGCCGGCCAATAGTGAATGGATATGGCTTAACAAACTCTACTATGGTGAACCATCTTACGATGTTACAGAAGCTAAATTTTCGCTCAGATGGAGCGACACTACCGACAAGATATACTTAGCGGTAGTCGTTAATGACCCTGACCATAATTTTTCAGCTGTTCCGACATATACTGCCGACTTGATTGAGGTTTACAGCCAGGGCGATGCTGCGGGCGGGACAGGCTGGGGAGCAGGCGGGACAAATTACTATGACGTTGCTCAGCAGTATTTTGTCGGCGCAAACGGTTCAGGCAGCCATTGGGCCAAATGGGCAGACCTTACGACAGTAATCGGCGCAGACGCAGAATTTGAGTCTGTTGTTACTGTAAACGGCAATATGATTACCTACGAAATCGGTATCAAACAGTTCAATAACTATGGCGGTATCTCGACAGCAAACGGCCCGACTGACGTTACGGCTCTTGAGGCCGGCATTTTGGTCGGGTTCGACGTTGTTGTTGATACGGTTTTTGATAGCACCAAGTTCAGTATGCTCTCCGAGAATCTGCTCACAGGCAAATCTCAGGATGCAGGCCAGTTCCAGTTGTATGATTTAGTAGATACGCTTCCGCAAACCTGCGGTAATTGGGGTTATTTTGGTGGCGATATCAACGAAGACTGCCGAGTCAACTTTGGGGATTTTGCTGCTCTTGCGTTGCAATGGCTGGGATGCAATAACCCTGCAGATGCAAATTGTCTCTAAATAATTAGCTAAAAGAATTTATCCAAATAGCCCCTGAGTAATCAATACTTGGGGGCTACGAGGGCTGATATGAAAAAGATAGAAAAATATATCGTTTTAATCTGCCTGATTGCCGTTGCCGGTCTGTGTTCACTGGCTTGGGCAGACCAAATCGTAATAGGCACTTCAGCCGGCGGGATTTTTGTAAGAGATGAGGCCGACTTATCATCCGGCCAATCGGCAGAGACATTTTTTGAAAATGCCATTCGTCCGGTTACCGCTGTTACAGCGAATACAGACACCGGCGATATCGTAATAGGCATGGCCGGTTTTGGACATGGTTTTATTGTAAGCTGCAATGCTCTCAATATAAATAATTCAATAAGCAATGCCGTAGCGTTTGCTGAAAACGCTTCGAGTTTGACTATTGATATCAACGGTAATTTAATTGCCGGCGGCAACGATGGCATTCAACCTGTCGTCATGCAGCGTATGATTCCGCATGTGGATTCTTTTCCTCCCAATCCGCCTTATGTCTATCCGAACGCCGTCATGGGAGCGCCGAGTTATACAGCGATAGTAACCGCGGATTCTCGCGGCAAGTTCTATGTGGCTGTTAAAGAGACAGGCCTAATAATTTATCGCACACTCACATGGGACCGGCCAGTGGCATATCCTATGGATCAGACATCTGCCGGCGGGCAGGTAAATGCTATGGGAACGACATCACGAGGCTATATTGTGTATGGTATGAATAACGGCACTGTGCATATTCGGGGCAATTCAAGCAATTGGATGGGGGCTGCGCCTGCTGGCTATACAGAAACCACCGGAAGTCTTGGGAGTCCGGTAACGGCTTTATTTGTAACGTCAGATAACCCCGGCAAAGTTGTAATAGGTCTGGCCAACGGCAAAGTGTCGGTTCGTGGGGCAAGTACCCTTACTACTGTAATTAGTTCCATAGATTTTGGTGTTGGCCATGGTATCTCTGCACTGACATCTACGTCAAATGGTAATGTCGCAATCGCTACCGATGATGGCGGCTGGGTTCATGTGCGTTCTCTAAGCAATCTAAACACTATTGTAACTTCGCCGGTACAGTTCGGCGGTACGGTTACCGGGTTGGCGGTGTGTCCGCTGCTGTTGCCTGCCAACTGTAATGAAGCGATAGAAAACGGCCTCGATATGGTTTCCGATTTAAACGGCGACTGCAAGGTGGATTTTGAAGACTTTGAGGTTTTTGTCCAAAATTGGCTGCACTGTATGAATCCGCAGGATGTGAATTGTTTATAAATCCGCATAAAATGAAAAGAATTGTTTTTTTACTTGTGTTTTTCTGTTTGGCGTTATCCGGCGGTTTGCCGGTCGCTTGTGCCGGTGCTCCTCCAAGGCCAAATCCGATTACAGCGTATAATCCGTATACCGGCCAAACAGAGCCGTTTTATCCATACGGCTGGTATATTGATGATGAAGATGTCAACCACGCCTCTTTTGACAAAATTGGCGGCAACACTTTGATAGTAGCGGTTTATTCTTATGACAGAGTCCGCCAGATTCTCGATATAGTACGTTCACACGATAAAAAGATAATTATTGCTTTCCGTTCTCCATCGTATCTTTTGGGCGTTGACCCGTGCGACTCCAATACTTATGGCGGTATGAAATACTATACTGACTTTGCCAAAAATGACCCTGCTCTGCTTGGTTGGCTTTTAGGCGACGAAAATGAGTGGAATTTTATTGGGACTGCGCAGGAGATAGTCAACAGTGCTTATGTACTTAACAATATACTCGATGGCCATCATCAGGTCTGGCAGATTTTCAGTGGTTTTGATGTTCAAAGAGCTCTTCCATATCTTGATGGTACAACGGTTTATAGTATGGATGCGTATCCGTATCATATATCGTGGGGTGAGCCAAATTCGTTTATAAATGTCGAGTGGTGGCAGGATTGTCTTTACGCTATGGGTCAAAAGGCTGTCGAAGATGGCAAGAGCAGCGCACTTCTCCCACAAGGCTTCGGCAATATTGACACCGAACCCATAATGGTCGACTGGCGATTGCCTACGCGTCGCGAACATCGCTGGCAGGTGTTTTCAGCTATCGCGGCAACAGGTTCGCGAGGCACTATAAACTGGCTGTATAACCCTGAATGGTATGATGCTAATGCCCCTGCGTTTGACAACTGGCTTGAGAATGTCGCCAAGCCGGTGTTCGCCGAGCAGGAGATGATAAGTCATGGAATGGAAACCGGCTACAATATCGGGTCAGTTGCCGTCGATTGGACGAACAAAGCATCAGACCAATCCGGCGGCTGGGTGCGGCCCTATGACAGAGTTACGCAGTTGCTTATTTATGATGATTCTGTCGGCAGATATTTTTTAATTGTAACCAACAATGGCCCGCTTTCCCAAAATGCACAGTTTACGATTTCCAATCTCTCTTCATCTTTGTCAGATATGAATTCACTCGTCTATGACGATGCCAATACAGGCAGAACTGTTGCGATGACTAATTCTGGCGGCGGCAGCTACAGATTGACCGATACGCTGCAGGAATTTGCCACGGTAATTTATCGCATAAATGCCAACCCTGTCAATTGTATGCAGGCGAGAGCCAGGCAGGGCGGAATCGCCGGCGATTTGAACGGCGATTGTTATATGAATTTTGCGGACTTTGCGGTTTTTGCTCAAGACTGGGCGCATTGTGTCGATACACAGGGATTAAATTGTTTATGAACCGAAAAGAAATAAAAAGAGTTGTTTTTATATTTGTCTGCCTTGTGCTGTGCGGCGGTTTGCCGAACGCTTTTGCCGGTGCGCCTCCAAGGCCCAATCCTATTACATATTATAATCCTTACACTGGCCAGACAGAGCCGTTTTATCCATACGGATGGGACGTTTGGTATGATGTATGCGCGGACCATTCATTCTTTGACAATGCCGGCGGCAATACATTGCTGTTGCATCTTGACGGCAATCAAGCGAGTTATGATGCCTTTTCGCGAATCTTTGATATGGCTCGGTCACATGGTAAAAAGGTAATCGTAGATTTCGTATCCCCGGCGTTCTTTTCGGGTGAAACTTTTAACCCGTATGATATTAATAACTATGGCGCTATGGCATGGTATATTGATCGCGCAAAAAATGACCCGGCATTGTTAGGCTGGATGTTGGGCGATGAAAATGAATATAATTTTCCCGCTGCTGATGTAGTCAACGGTGTGAATGCCATCAATACGCTTGATGGACATCGTCAGGTTTGGCAGAATTTTAATGGTTTTGGTTATAACAGCCAGCATGAAAAAGACCCCGTGCCGCAGGAACTTCCATACCTTCCTGGTACGGCGGTTTATTGCGCCGACGCATATCCGTTCCATCTATATGATATGTTCCAGGAGGAACCGAATTCATTTTTGAATGTGGAATGGTGGTGTAATCCATTTTACGTTATGGGGCAAACAGCCGCGGCGAATGGAACAGGATGCGCTCTTATGCCTCAAGGGTTTGGTCAGGTTGACACGGAGTTTGCGGGACAAGCTCTTATTGATGGAATGTGGCGGCTTCCTACCCTCAAGGAACATCGCTGGCAGGTTTTTGCTTCCATTGTGGCGATGGGCTCGCGTGGAACATTGAATTGGTTGTATGAACCTCGCTGGTACAGCGACCCTAACTTGTTTTATAATTGGCGAGATAATATAGCAAATCCTGTTTTTGCCGAGCAGGCGATGATAGCCCGCGGCATGGCGAGTGGCTACAACGTAGGAACGGTTGCAATTGGCTGGACAAATAAATCATCTGACCAATCTGGCGGCTGGACATTGGAGTATGACAGGGTTACGCAATTGCTTCTTTATGATGATGTTGTCGCCAGATATTTTTTAATTGCAACCAATAACGGTACGATATCGCAGACAGCAAATTTAACGATTTCAAATCTTCCTGTCCCGTTGACAAATCTTAATGTTCTTGCTTACCGTGAGGGTGGAACAAGCAGCGGCGTGTTATTAACCGATTTTGGCGGCGGTGTATACGAACTGGTTGATACGCTGCAGCGTTTTGATGTAGTAATTTATCGTATTGACGCTGTGCCGACTACATGTGCGCAGGCGGCAGCGCAGAACGGCGCCGGGCTTGCCGGCGATTTGAACGGCGATTGTTACGTAAATTTTGCGGACTTGGCGGTTTTTGCACAGGACTGGACGCGATGTGTTGACACTCAAAGCGTGAATTGTTTGTGAGTGAATGATGGATACCTTAATGATGCAAAAAATAAATAAGGCTATCTTGGTTCTTTTACCAGTAGAAGCGGTGTTTTTTATATATCAGCTTGCCGCTTTTGCTGGAGAACCTCCAAGACCCAATCCCGTTATGTCTTATGACCCTCATATCGGCACAACAGAGCCTTTTTATCCATACGGCTGGTACGTCAACAGCGATTTCTACGACCATACATTTATGGAACAGGCCGGTAGCGGCAACACGCTGATATTCCAGACGCACGGTACCCCCGAATCCTATATGAGTCTTTTCTCGATACTTGATATGGCCCGTTCGCACAACAAAAAGGTAATTGTTTTATTTTTAGCTCCGACGTTTATGATGGGTGTTGACCCGTGTGATCCTAACACGTACGGAGGTCTTAAATCATTTGTCAATGCATATAAAAATGATTCCGCCTTGCTGTGTTGGCTTTTAGGTGATGAAAATGAATATAACTTCCCCGGGACGGCGCAGGATATCGTCAACAGCGCTTATGTAATCAACCATATACTCGACGGCAATCATCAGGTCTGGCAGAACTTCAGCAACTTCGGCTATAACGACCAGCATCTGCCGGAAGAACCAATCAGAGAGCTTCCGTATCTTGAAGAGACGACGGTTTACAGTATGGATACGCTTCCGTTTCGTGTGGAGTATGAGCCAAATTCGTTTATGAATGTTCAATGGTGGCAAAATGCCCTTTATCGTATGGGACAAAAAGCTGTAGAAGATGGCGTAGCCTGCGCTCATGTTCCTCAAGGTGCCGGCTTTAATACTAATCCTGAACCTGCAGTGCCTTCGGAATGGCGGCTGCCTACTCGTAAGGAACTTCGCTGGAACGCGTTTTCCGCCATCGCGGCAACGGGTTCACGTGGAACGATGTACTGGATGCATAATCCAAATTGGTACACCGACCCTAATGTGTTTTATAACTGGCAGGCCAATGTGGCAGAGTCTGTTTTCAGTGAATTGGGAATGATCGTACATGGAATGGAGACTGGCTACAATGTTGGAATGGTTGATGTTAACTGGACTGACAAAGTATGGGATAATTCAGGCGGCTGGATACAGAATTACGACAGAATAACCCAGTTGCTTGTTTATGATACTTTCGTCAGCAGATATTTTCTGATAGTGACAAACAACGGCACAACTGCGCAGAATGTAAGTTTTACAATTTCAAATTTGCCGGCGCCATTGGCTGATTCAAATGCGCTTGTTTATGATGAGGCAAATACAGGAGAAATTGTCCGCCTGATAAATCTCGGCGGCGGCAGTTACAGGTTAAGCGATACAATGCAGCGATTTGATGTATTGATTTATCGCATCGATGCCAAAGCGTCTGGCTGTGATGAGGCAATAGCTCAAAAAGGTTATGGAATTACAGGCGATTTAAACAGCGATTGTTATGTAGATTTTACAGATTTTACGGTTTTTGCGCAAAACTGGTTGGGCTGTGTGGAAACACAGCAGGTAAATTGTAATTGAAAAACTATTTGTGGAATATGTGTTCCATAAACAAAGTAATTTTTTTGGAAAGGAGTAAATTATGAAGAAGAAAAGTAGTTTAGTTTTGGTTGCCTTGCTATGTTTGTGTTCGGCGGCGTTCGCCGACCAAATCGCAATAGGCACCGCAGGCGGCAATCTGTATCTTAGGAGTGAGGCTGATTTGTCGGTCGGCCAGACCTCTGCAGCGCCTTTGGGTATGATTACATCTATGGCGGCCAATAGAGCCACCGGCGACATCGTTGTGGCGACAAGCGAAAGTTCCTGGGGCGAATTGCATAGTTTTAATGCCAGCGATATCAGTACGCAGATTTCAGCCGCTGCGGCATTTGCTCAAGGCGCAACAGGTTTGGCGGTTGATTCTTCCGGCAATATTATAGCTGCCGGTAAAGATGGCAGTGGCAAACCGACTGTTATGCATCGCCAGATTCCGCACGTGGAAAATGGTGCCCCGTATCCTTATATATACCTTACCTTGACTAATGGGGCAGAAACTCCGATGGTAACGACATCTTCCACAGGTACTTTTTTTGTTGGTCTTACAGCACCATCTACAATGACTGCCTACAATCGTACTCTCAGTTGGGACAGGACAAATGGCAGTGCAGCTTATGACGATGCTGACCTGCGATACGGCGGACAGGATTATCTAACCGCTATTGCCGCAACATCGCAGGGTTATCTTTTATATGGCGAGCAAATGGATGCTTATTCACGTGTAGGCATACGAGACAATGTAGCAAATGGTACGACGCGTTTTGGATTTCAGAATGCGCCTATCGGCTATGATGCAACCACAGGTTGGTTCACCGGTATGATAACAGCCTTGGCTGTAACAGCGGATGACAAAGTTGTAATAGGTTTTGCCGATGGCACAGTGGCTATTCGAGCCGCAAACGATCTTGAGACGCCAATTGTTTCTGCCATTCTCGGCAATAGCATTTCGGCGCTGGCAGTTACCGCCAATGGCAATATTGTGATAGGCACAACGAATGGCAAAGTTGCTCTGTTTTCAAGCAATTTGACGGACCTCAATAATGTTTTATGGATAGGCAATGCAGTTACCGCTTTGGCTGTTGTTCCTGAGCCGGCCACAATGATGATTTTGAGCATCGGCGGCTTACTTGCTATTAGACGCAAAAACTAAATTTGTTAATGCAAAGGACCCGGCTTTTATGGGTCGGGTCCTTGTTTTGAACATTGAAGGTTTTAAATGCTGAAAAAATTGAGAAAGACAGGAAAGGGATGCAAAATGAAGGGCATTGGCGTATTTGGAGTTTCTCGTAAATTTGTGCGAGGTTTTACGCTGGTCGAGCTGCTTGTGGTGATTTCGATAATTGCGTTACTGCTTGCTGTTCTTATGCCCGTGTTAGGAAAAGCTCGCGAGCAGGCTCGTATGGTGATTTGCAAGACCAATCTTGCCACGATAGGAAAGGCCGAAAAAGTCTATGCCAATTGCTATGATGACCGTATGGCTCTTAATCGTCATGATATTCCTGCCGGTGCGGGCCAGACAAGAGTAGTCTATTGGGCGGCGGCGATTTGGTCCAACTTTGACCGTGTTAACATTCCTGCCTATACGGATACAAGTGTCCCGCGAAGATATGGGCCAGAATGGTTTCGGTGCCCTACGGAAAAACGCTTTTCTCTAAGTTTGACCTCTGCCACCAGTGTAAATTACTGCACATGGAGCGATGTGCATTTGTCCGATGGGACAGGCTGGCTGCAGGGCCTGTGTTATGCCCGTGCCGGAACGGGGCAGGGATGCTATCAGCCCAGTGCAATTCCGCCAAGTATTGTACCGCCTATGAGCCTTGCTTCTATTAAAGGCCCGGCAATACAGGTAGGCGCAGCAGACAGCCATTATATACTTTTTGAAGCAAGTAAGCTGCAGACAGACAGATATTATAATAAAGCAGCAGGCAGGCTTATGAAGCTATACCCCGGTGAAAACAATCCTCTTGACCCCCCCAGCACTATTAAACAGTTAAGGGTCAAATACAGACATCGCAGCAGAACCGATACCGCGAATATATTGCTATGGGATGGCCATGTTGCGTCAGTTGTTGATTCAATTAAGGACAACGGCTACAGGTTAGATGTGTCGGGCAGATGGGATTGAGAAATACTGCGGCTGTTTTTAGCTGCTTTGCAGGATACGCACGCTTTGTCATTATAACAATCAATAAATTTGGAAGGGCGAAGATGGTATAAAAACATGCAGTGAATTCTTGGCGTTCTCCTATGGAATTAGCAGTAAAACGTGAGATGTAGCATGGTTTTGTCCATGCCGAACAAGAATATTTTCAAATATTGAAGGGATGTAAAATGAAAACTGCAGGTGTTATTTTTTTAGTTGTCTTCAGCTTGTGTGCGGCATCGTGGGCAGATCAAATTGTAATTAGTATTTATATAAATAGTTCATCCGGGTATTTAGCTGTCAGAAATGAGGAAGATCTGACGCGGGGGCAGATTGTGTCAGTTGGCCCGATCACCAGTGTTACGGCCGACAGACTTACCGGCGATATAGTGACAGGTATTCAGGGTAACCTGATAAGCTTTAATGCCGCAAACATAAGTAGCCAAATTTCCAGTAGTAATGCCTTTGTTCAAGGCGTTTCAAGTCTGGATGTGGATTCCTCCGGCAATTTGTTGGCTGTCGGTAATCTTGATAATGGAAAACCAGAGGCTTTTCATCGCCTGATTCCATATGTGGAAAGCAATGCCCCATATTCTTATCCAAGCGTTCTTGTAACCAATGGCTCTGAAACTCCATTAATAGCCCGGTCTTCGGCAGGCACGTTCTTTTTAGTTTTAAAGGAAACGGGAATTGCAATGTATCGCACCCACAACTGGGACAGACCCAATGGCAGTGCCGCCTATGATGATTTGGACTTACGTTGTTCGCCAAACGATACAATAGATGCCATTGCCACAACCTCACAGGGCTATCTTGTATATGGCGACAATAGGACATCTTATGGTGATTCCCGAGTGACGATACGCGATAATTATGCGGATGGTACTACGCGTTTTGGCTTACAGTATGCTCCTCCTGACTATAATCTTGCTACCGACTGGTATTCCGGCACTAGTGTAACTGCTTTGGCGGTAACTCCGGACGACAAGATTGTGATAGGTCTGTCCAATGGTACTGTTGAACTTCGTCCTGCAAGCAATCTTGCAGGTATGCCGCTTGCCTCGGTAAGTTTTAGTTTCAGTATTACTGCTCTTGCCGTTACGCAAGGCGGCAATATTGCAGTTGCCACAAGCGACGGCGGAAAGGTTTATGTTCGTTCAAGCGATTTAAGTAGGGATGTCAGCCAGCCGATGCAGTTTGGCGGTACGGTCACCGGTTTGGCAATAACTCATTCGCCCAGTTCCGTGAACTACTATGATCCCTGCAGTTGCTCTACAAAAGCTTTTTACCCATATGGCTGGTATGGCAATGACAGCAATATGGTCATTGACAATAATTTTGATAAAGTCGGCGGTAACACCGTGTTAGTAACGACTATGGGCAACGGGTCAATATCTTATGAAAACCTCGTATATATTCTTGACAGGGCTCAATCGCAAGGCAAGAAGGTAATTATTTGCTTCCTGAACACGGGTTTTTACAGAGGTCTTGACCCCTGTGATAATCTAATATGGTGTATTGACCCTAATGAACCTAATACATATGCGGGTATAGCAAATTATGTTAATCCCCTAAAAACCCACCCTGCTCTGTTAGGCTGGATGCTAAGTGACGAAAATGAATATCACTATCCATTAATAACATCCACAGATGTTATTAATGCTGCTTTTATAATTAATCGTATCCTTGACGGCAAGCATCAGGTCTGGCAAAATTTTGCATCAGGCTTTGGTTACGATTATACTGACCCTTATAGTCGTCTGCCAGTTGATCCCTTTAGTGATTGTCTGCAATATCCTTTCCTGCCTCTTACAAACGGATATTCAACAGACTTATATCCTTTTAATTCCGAAAATGGATCTGCAGATTCATTTGCTAATGTCGAGTGGTATCAAAATGGTCTCCATCTTATGGGGCAAACCGCCGCAGCTAATAATACGGCCTGTATGCTGCTCTCTCAAGGTTTTGGTAATTGTGATGGTCCAGGCGGTACTAACTTAGAACATTGGCAGTGGTTGCCCACACAAAAAGAACATCGTTGGCAGGTATTATCGTCACTAACAATAGGCGGTTCACGAGGAGTTTTAAATTGGATATATGACACAACCTATTATACTGCTTCTGGTCTTGCTAAGCTTAATAAATGGATTGGGGATACTGCCAAACCCTTATTTAGCGAGGAGGAGATGATCGCTCGTGGAATGGAAACCGGATATAATGTTGGTGCAGTAGATGCTAACTGGACAAGCAGATCAACGGATTCTACCACCTGGCTGCAGATGGATACTCCGCCGTACCATGAGTATGAAAGGGTTACCCAATTGCTTGTGTATGATAAATATCGCAATGCATGTTTCCTGATAGTATCCAATAACGGGCCTTCTTCGCAGAATGCGCAGTTCACTATGTCTTATTTACCCGCGCCTCCGACGGAACTTAATGTTCTGGCATATGGTCTCTCCAGTATGCGTAATCTCACATTGACAGACCTTGGCGGAGGCAGCTATAAACTTGTTGATATATTGCCAGCCTTTGAAGCGTTTATTTACCACATTAATGTAACAAACAGCGTTTTTAATATTGGCTACAATGGCAGCATGGTCTTTATAGGCGATGATGCAAATGATTGGAATACAACCAGTATTGTGTCATCAAGTTCCGATTCCGCATTGACCGGTCGTGAATCGATATACACCATTAACGGTACCGGGATCAGTACAGATGGTTTTATGCACGACTGCGATACGCCCTGGTCTAAAATGTGGGTTAGCGGAGCTACAGCCGGCTCACATTCGTATGTCACTGCCGGTACCCACTGGACAAAGTACAGCTTTGACAAATTATATTCGCTTAAAGAGATGTGGATATGGAACTACAATGAGTATAATGCCGGTTTTGACGGTCCATCTTTTGGTATGAAGCAGGTCAGGATTCTTGCAAGCGACACGGATGATCAAACTGGATGGACGGATGCAAATACTAACCCTGTTTTTGAGGGCATAATTCCAAAAGCTACCGGCACAAGCACAAATCCGGTAAATAGAGTGATAGATTTTGGCAACCGCCATGCACGTTATGTTTTGATAACAAGTGTTGCGGATACAAACCACAACTGGAGCAGTGGCGCATATGGAGAAGACGGCCTAAGCGAAGTGCGGTTCTTCAAATCTGACTGGGACGCAAGTTCTGCTATAACAGCAACAGCAGACTCTGCGTGGTACGGAGCTGTAAATACTGTTAACAGTTCGGGTATAAGTTCTGATGGTTTGACGCAAGCACAAGCAACGACTTCGGCTGATTTATCAGCTACCATGTGGTTAAGCGATTATTCTGGTACTTCACATTCATGGGTAAACGCTCATACTCACTGGATAAAGTATAGTTTTGACAAAATATATTCGCTCAAAGATATTTGGATATGGAACTACAACCAATATAATTCTTCGTATGATGCCCCAGCGACAGGAATGAAGCAAGTCAGAATTCTCGCGAGTACTACCGATAATTCAACGGGTTGGACTGCGGCAAATTCCAATCCTGTCTTTGAAGGTACAATCCCAAGAGCAAATGGGACGGCTGCAAATCCTGTTAATAAGGTGGTTGATTGCGCTGGTCGTCAGGCCAAATACATTTTAATTACTAGTGCTGTAGGCAATGAACATAACTGGAGCAATGGTGGTGATTCCAAAGATGGTCTAAGTGAAGTGCGGTTTTATGTGAAAAAGCCTTTTGTCGGAGACAATGGAACAAACTGGAATACAAGTAGCACGATAACATCTAGTTCGGATTCCGCATATACAGATCGCGAATCCGTTAAGACTATAAATGGTTCCGGAATCAGCACTGATGGTCTGACACATGCGACAGGTATACCGCAATACCAAATGTGGATAAGCGATGGCACTGCCCGCTCCCATACCTATGTTAATACCGGTACGCACTGGATACAGTACAATTTTGATAAGGTTTATTCGCTGAAAGACATGTGGATATGGAATTGCAATGACTCTGTTTATTCTGCAATGGGTATGAAGCAAATAAGAGTTCTTGCAAGTTCCACCGATGACTCAACAGGCTGGACAGATGCGAACTCCCACCCCGTTTATGAAGGTATAATTCCTGAAGCAGATGGTACAAGTACAAATCCTGTCAATAAGGTGGTAAATTTTGCAGGTCTCCGAGCTAAGTATGTTTTGATTACCAGTTCTGCGGACAGTAGCCATAATTGGAGTAATGGTATATATGGCGAAGGCAGTATCAGCGAAGTACGATTCCACATACAACATCAGGCATCTACACCAAGTCCTGCCATAGATGCGATGAATGTAAGCCTTACTCCGACGCTGACATGGACAATAGGCGACAGTACTACATCTCATGATGTATATTTTGGAACAAATAAGGGCAATGTAACAAATGCTACCCATGCGTCGAGTGAGTACAAAATTAACCAGACCGGCACAAGCTATGCTCCCGGCACATTGGTTAACAATGCTACTTATTACTGGCGTATTGACGAGGTTGGTCCCGGTGGCACAATAACAGGCGATGTCTGGAGTTTCACAACTATTAAAGCTGTGCCGACATTTGTCGCAGCCGGGGCAGTTACGTCCAACACAACAGCGATAACGCCGGCACTTCCTGCGGGCATCGCCACCAATGATATTTTGCTGCTGTTTCTTGAGACTTCTAATCAGGCCATCTCGATTTCTAATCAAAACGGCGGGACATGGACAGCGGTTACCAATTCGCCGCAGTATTGCGGAACAGCTGCTGGAACCACCGGTGCCAGACTTACGGTTTTCTGGTCGAGGTATAACGGGACGCAAGGCGCTCCAACTACATCTGATTCAGGCGACCATCAGCTTGGCAGAATGATAGCTATTCGCGGTGCTGTCAGTTCTGGCAACCCATGGGATGTTACAGCGGGCGGCACCGAGGCCGTGTCAGACACAAGCGGCTCAATTCCTGGTGCGACCACAACGGTTGCTAATACTCTTGTCGTAACAGCCATTGCCACCAGTCTCCCTGACTTGAGCAGCACGACAAGGTTCTCGGCGTGGACAAACGCCAACCTGACAAGTTTAACTGAGCGCACTGACAATTCCATTACCGCAGGCAACGGCGGCGGCCTCGGTGTGGCCACAGGTATTAGGGCGGCAACCGGGGCTTACGGCAACACTGCTGTTACCCTCGCGACAGCAGCGTACAAAGGTATGATGAGTATTGCTGTCAAGCCTTAATAAGTGAGAATTGGTTGATTAATTTTACAGAAGACATTTAACTCGTATGCATAGCGGCAATAAATGCCGCTATGCCTTTCGAAATGGTTCAAATAAGGATTAAATATGGTTTGGGTTGACTGGGCGGTTGTTTCTCTCGTTATGGTGTTTTTCATCGGTTTGGCTTACACAACAAAAAAATATATGCAGTCAACGGCGGATTTTTTGGCTGCCAACCGGTGTGCGGGACGTTATTTACTCACAATGGCCGAGGGGGTTGCAGGCCTCGGCGCAGTGTCGATTGTGGCACTCTGGCAAATGACCTATAAAACCGGATTTGCCTCTGGCTGGTGGAGCGCTGTCGGTGTGCCGGTGAGCCTGATTATGTTGCTTACAGGATGGGTCATATATCGCTATCGCGAAACCCGTGTTCTGACAATGGCTCAGTTTTTCGAGGTTCGCTACAGCCGAAATTTCCGAGTCTTTGCGGCAATAATATGCTGGCTCTCTGGAATATTCAACTTCGGTATTTTTCCTGCCGTTGCTGCAAATTTTTTTATCGGCTATTGTGGCTTGTCGGCGCATTATAATCTGGCAGGTTTTACCTTGCCCACCTATCAAACATTGGTAGTGGTTTTGGTTTTTGCCACCCTCTATTTTACCTTTATCGGCGGACAGATTGCTGTGCTGATTACTGATTTCTTCCAATCGTTTTTTCTCAATGTCATCCTTGCTGTGCTTCTTATCTGGCTGTTAATAAAATTTCCACTCAAGGATGTGTTTGAAAGCCTCTTGATAGCTGAAAAGGGCAAGTCGATGGTTAACCCATTTGATGCCGGACAATCTGATTTTAACCCATGGTATTTTATAATTGCTATTGTCGCATCTGTGGTTAATCGATTGTCTTGGCAGGGGTCGCAGGGCTTTAACTGCTCTGCAAAATCGCCACACGAAGCAAAGATGGCCGGAGTTCTCTCGAATTTTCGTGGATGGGTTATTACTTATTCACTTGTCCTGCTTATACCGCTTGTCGGCTATATGATTATGCATCATCCTAAGTATGCTTCTTATGCCGCACAGGTTTCCCAATTGCTCAGCCCAATTAAAAATAATGAAGTTCGCGACCAGATGATTGTCCCGATGGCAATGACCACTTATATGCCAGTCGGTCTAATGGGAGCGTTTGCTGCGGTAATGATCGTGGCTACTATAGCCGTACATAATGTTTCTCTGCATTCATGGGGCAGCATATTCGTACAGGATGTTATTTTGCCTTTGCGTAAAAAACCGTTTACGAATAAACAGCATATTTTCGCATTGCGAATATCGATTTTATTTGTAGCTGTGTTTGTATGCTTGTTCAGCAGTTTATTTCAGCAAACGCAGCATATTTTTTATTTTATGGCTCTGACGGGGGCAATTTGGCTTGGCGGAATTGGATCTGTAATTGTAGGCGGGCTTTATACCAAATGGGGAAATACCACAGGGGCTTATGCGGCTCTTATCAGTGGCTCGATTCTTGCAACATCAGGTATGGTGTGTGACAATCTATGGATGAAATGGTTTGGCAAAAATTTCTTTCTTACCGGCCAGGAAATATTTTTCTTCGCGATGCTTGTCGCAACGGTTCTTTATATTGTTTTATCGCTGTTTGGCAGACGGACACATTTCAATCTGGACAAAATGCTTCATCGCGGTGCATATAGAATTGCCGGTGAGCATATTAGTGGCGGTGTCGGCGAATCAATTCCTGTTCATAAGAAATTCAGCATTATGGAAAAAGTTTTTGGTTTTACGGAAGATTTTACACGGGGTGATAAAATTATATATATTATTGCGATTTCCCAATCTTTGGTGATGTTTGTGCTTTTTGCAGTAATGACGGCATTGGCTTATTTTGTGGGACTTACAGATAAGCAGTGGAGTTTTTATCATTATTGTTATTTTTGGATTATGATGTGTGCCTCATTTATTGTTATAACATGGCTGGCAATTGGCGGCATCCGTGACACGATAAGCCTGTACAGAGATTTACGAATGGCGAAAAGAAACCTCGCCGATGACGGACGCGTTGAAAACAGCAATATGCAGTAATATGACTTAAAATTGTAACCATTCATAGTTTTACGTGGATTAGCCTCTCTGGTATGCGCGGATTATTCCCGAATCTACGACATCCTGCTTGTAAGATACAATGTCTTGGTATTGCAATAATTGCGATACTGAGCTGAAACAAGAATAGTCGTCCCTGAAAAACAATTTAACTTTTTTACAAATAAGGGCTTGCAAAATTAAATGCTCGCGCTAAATTGCAGGATAATTCTTGTATCCATCAATTA
>Ga0209417_1004548_pt1 | contig 16427 bp, 13 predicted proteins | sample RifGroF2_FD_184002 | JGI IMG/M metagenome (GOLD analysis project Ga0209417, IMG submission 184002) | Groundwater microbial communities from Rifle, Colorado, USA - Groundwater F2 (SPAdes) (version 2) | ecosystem: Environmental > Aquatic > Deep subsurface > Groundwater | place: Rifle, Colorado... | reverse complement strand
CTCTACCGCGCTCCCGTTGGTCGCGGGAGAGGGGGCGAGGAGCACTTGCATAATTTCGTTCAGAGTGTTGCTTGCGAAAAAGTACTATAGCTGCTTTTCATTGTAACTCCAAACCCTTCCCATATCACCAAATTTGGCAGGAGCTGACTCCCCCTCTCCCGCGACCAACGGGAGCGCAAACACACACTCAAACAGACACCCACACCTACCTTGGGGGTGAGGTGGATGGGTCGCAAACGAGAGTCACGGCAAGCCAAGAATCCTTAGGTTGACGGCTATAGGGTTGGGGTGGGTAAGTTCAATCAAAGTCTCGTGGCAGTAAGACTTCAGAAGCTGTGTATATTTTCTCTACACGTGTATATATTTTCATCACTTGTTGTTATCGTCTGATTTTCTGATTCTTAGTACATTTTGGTTGTTTTTGTGTATATTTTCTCAACACCTCCTCCGTATCACATTTCCACATTCCACATTTCAACACACAAATAATCAGCTAATTACACTGTCACGAAATTCGTGGCACTGTTGTTGAATAGAGGTGTGAAAGAATAAACAATACCATGCATTTAATACTTACGGCCATGAAAAAATCTGTTCTCTTCTTAATCGGTGCCCTCATCTTCTGCTTCACATACGCAGCAGAGACCGGCACGCGGGGTTTGAAAACCGAACGGGGTTCAACCCTGAAAGGTACCCTGACTGTAACCTGCAGTCCCGACCTTTCCCATCTCACCGAGGTTTGGGCAGGTGAATTCACCAAGGCCAATCCTGATGTAAAAATCAATGTCGTGAAGTTATCGGCGGGTGCCCGCGATTTCTTAACGGAATCCGGCCTGGCGGTGGTCTCATCGGACTACACCAGCGATCCCGGTACTCCTTCTCCCTGGAAAATGACCGTAGGAAGGGATATTGTGGTTCCTGTAATCAGTTCCGCCAATCCTTATGCTGCCCTGATTAACCAGGTGGGAATTTCCCCGGCAAAACTGACCGGGCTCATTAATTCAGGGGGTATGGCCGGTTGGGGTTCACTCCTCGGCGGTGATCAGAATAAACCGGTTACACTTTTTATTACGGATGACCTTTCCGTTAAATCCGCACTGGCTGAATACCTTGGCGTTGATGCCGAAACGGTCGCCGGGATTCAGACCACCGATGCATCAGGCCTGAAATCCCTGTTTGAAGACAATCCCTATGCAATGGCTTTCTGCAATCTGTCGGATGTTCTTACTGAAGACAAATCCGGATTGGCCGGAATGGTTAGCCTGTTGCCGCTGGATAAGAACAGCAATGGAAAACTTGACAATGTAGAGGGCATATATGCAAATGTACCTACTTTCCTCCGGGGGGTTTGGATCGGAAAATATCCCAGAACCCTTAGCCGCAATGTCTATGCACTATCCCCGGCAGCACCGGTCAATGAAACAGGAATTGCATTTCTTAAGTACATCATTGCTGACGGGCAGTCGGCCGTAGAACAGTTTGGGCTGATCAGCCTGGTTCCAAACGAAAGAACCTCCAAAGCCGACCTGCTTCCCATTAGGTTGCCACAAAAATCCGTCTCTAAAGCGACCGATCCCGTTCAGCTGATTATCACACTGGTACTAGGTCTGATTCTCATAGCCATAGCCCTTACCTACGCCCTTCGTTTCCGCCGCCTGAACAGGCCATCTTTCGCTGCCAGGTCCGCGGCAGTTGCCGGAGCCATGAGTGAAGCGGGGCTCAATATACCGAAAGGCGTTTATTTTGATACATCGCACACCTGGGCTTTTATGGAGGCTGACGGCACCGTTAAGGTTGGCGTTGATGATTTTCTCCAGCATATAACCGGGAAACTGACCCGCATCCGGATGAAAAAACCGGGCGACAGAGTTATCAAGGGCGAAGCCATCGTCACCTTTATCCAGAATGGAAAGCAACTGATTGTCAAGGCACCTTTGTCAGGCGTAATAAAAGCTGAGAATAAGCTGCTATTTACGGATCCGTCCCTGCTGAATCAATCACCCTACAACGATGGGTGGGTTTATCAGATTGAACCTACCAACTGGGTCAGGGAGAATCAATTCCTGTTTATGGCGGACAAATATACCGATTGGGTACAAGGCGAGTTCCGCCGGCTGAGGGATTTCCTGGCCATGACCATCAAGCCCGAGTCGCCTGAGTTTGCTTATGTTACCCTGCAGGACGGAGGCGAGATTGCAGATCATGTTCTGTCGAACATGGGACCGGAAGTGTGGGAAGAGTTTCAGACCCGATTTATGGATGCAACCAAATAACCAAAATGATACGTTATGGGATTAGATAGAAGAAATTTCATGAAAGCGCTGGGGCTGACAGGCGTCACCCTTGCGGCCGGCAATTCTCTGAAGGCGGCGCCCGTAAAGGGTGAAGAGGTTGAGTTCTTCGGAGTTTTGTATGATTCAACCCGATGCGTGGGCTGCCAGACCTGCGAAATCACGTGCGCGGAAACGCACGGGTTTCCCGCTCCCACCGATGCGCCAACAGCAGGAGTCATCAGGAAAACCAGTGAGAACTGCCGTACAGTGGTAAACCTTTTCAACACTTCGAAAGGAGAGGTCTACACCAAAAACCAGTGCATGCATTGCAACGAGCCGGCCTGTGTTGCCGCGTGTCTGACGCAGGCCATGTATAAAACGAAGGAGGGACCGGTGATCTGGCGGGGCAATAAATGCATGGGTTGTCGCTATTGCATGGTTTCCTGTCCGTTTGATGTTCCCAAGTTCGAATACTTCAGTTCGAATCCCAGGATTATCAAATGCGACATGTGCTATGACCGTATCAAGGAAGGCAAGATCCCGGCCTGCGCGGAGAATTGCCCGGCCGAGGCCATCACCTTTGGGACGAGGCGGGACCTGATTCGGGAAGCGCGTAAAAGAATTCATGACCAGCCGGATGTTTATGCCGATTTTATATACGGCGAAGACGAAGTTGGCGGTACCGGCGAACTATATGTTTCCCCGGTTCCACCCATCGAAAGCGGTTTTAAAACCACTCTCCTGAATGAGTCCTACCCATCCCTCTCAAAAGGGTTCCTCTATACCGTTCCATCTGTTTTCGTTCTGGTTCCGGTATTTCTGCTCGGCATTCATGAAGCTACCAAGAATAATCACCATAATGAAGGAGACGACAATGAGTAATCATGCCATACCCGTTGCCAAGGATAATGATGGCAAAAACATCTGGAAATTCCTGGTGAGTGAATTCAAGCCCAAAGGCAAAATATTCACCCCCTTTAATATCATTTCCGCTCCGATAATCCTGCTCGGCATCGTATTGATTGTCATCCGGTTCTGGAAAGGAATCGGATCTGTCACCAATCTTACCCAGGAGGTTCCCTGGGGATTGTGGATCGGTTTTGATGTGGTAACCGGCGTGGCCTTTGCCGGCGGCGCCTATGTGATCACCTTTATGGTGTACATCCTGAACAACCGTAAGTATCACTCCATTGTGAGGGTAACAGTCTTAAACGGATTCCTGGCCTATGTTTTTTATGCCGGTGCCCTGCTCCTTGATCTCGGCCGCCCGTGGAACGTGGTTAACCCGATCATTGGCAATAGTTTCGGCACCAACTCGGTTCTGTTCCTGGTTGCCTGGCATTTCCTGCTGTATATGCTGGCTGAACTGATTGAATTTTCTCCGGCAATAGCTGAATGGCTTGGCGCAAAACGGGCCCGAAAGATTCTTTCGGGGATGACCATTGCCGCGGTGATCTTCGGCATTACCCTTTCCACCCTCCACCAATCCGGATTAGGGGCATTGTTCCTGATGGCCCGTGACAAAATCCATCCCCTCTGGTATTCAGAATTTATCCCTGTTATGTTCCTGGTCTCCAGTATCTTTGCTGGTTTATCCATGGTCATTTTCGAAGGATCGATCAGTAGCCGTGTGTTTTCCAGCCAGATCAGCGAAAAACACCATGGAGAACACAACAACATTGTAATCAGCCTGTCGAGAATCTGCGCCGGGGCAATGCTGGCCTATTTTTTCCTGAACGTTCTGGTCTTTATTCACGACCGCCACTGGGATCTCCTTAATACACCAATGGGCTACTGGTACCTGCTGGAAATGATCGGTTTTGTTCTGGTTCCGATGATGCTTTTCTTTTACAGCTATCGGCGGAAGAGCTTAAACCTGATAAAGGTTGCAGCGATTATCACGATGCTCGGCGTCATTCTCAACCGTCTCAACGTGACGGTCATCGGGTTCAAATGGGAAGAGGCTGTCCGGTATGTGCCTTCCTGGATGGAGCTGGTAATTACGCTGACGGTAATCTTTACGGAGATCTGGATTTTCAGGTGGGTTGTACGGCGTATGCCGGTCCTCAGGGACTCGCCTCTCTGGGCGAAGGATGAGAAATAGTTTGTAAATCATTAAAAATAAATACAATGGACGGTTTTAGTTATCATAACATTTTCGAAACGAAAGGGATTGAATACATCGTTATTCTCAGCTTTTTCGCTATCCTCATCCCTTTCTGGATCCTGCTTAACCGGCGTGTGAATGTCAGGCAATCGGTACAGAAATTCCTGGGCACACTGACAGCCGGAGCCTTAAAGATTCCGCAGGGACTCTATTTCAGCAAGAACCACACCTGGACATTTCTGGAGCGCTCCGGTGCTGCCAAGGTAGGGATCGATGACCTGCTCATGCATCTGACCGGTCCGGTTAAAATCACGCCGTTTGCACAGTCCGGAGACACGATCTCCAAGGGCAACCTTTTGGCGGACATCGATCACAACGGAAAGTCGCTGAAAATCCTGTCTCCGGTATCGGGAGAGATTATCTCCATCAACCCCGTCCTTCAAAGCAATCCTGAGGTACTGAACCAGGATCCCCTGAAACAGGGATGGATTTGCCGGATCAAGCCAACGAATTGGATTGCCGAAACGCAAACCTACTACCTGGCGGAAAAGGCAACGGCCTGGACCGATGAAGAACTTGTGAAAATCAAAGATTTCCTCGCTTCTACCGCCAGAGGGCAAAATCCGGGAATGCAGCAGCTGATCCTTCAGGATGGAGGTGAGCTGCGCGACAACACTCTTTCCGAGCTCCCAAAAGAGACCTGGCAGGATTTTCAGAATCGCTTTTTAAGTCACCTTGATTAAAATCATTGAAAAACTCAACACTTATTGCTAACTTGTGTGAATTCCATAACACGAATCTCACATAAAAAGCATAACAGTGCCCGGGTTAAATAGTTCGCAAAACAATAATTGGATCGGGGGCCAGTTAGTCAGACGATACATCCAGTTCCGGTCGTCCATTTACAGCCGGGTGGTTCTGATAATTGGCCTTCTGTCCGTTTTTCTTTTGCTGGCCTATAACCTGATATACAGGACAGTAAATGATATCAGCCTCAATACGCTGATCTACCAGAACGGTAACAATGTCGGAAGCATTGTGGAGGGAGCACTCTATCACTCCATGCTTGAGAACAACAAGAGTCAGCTCCAGAACACTCTTGACCTGATTAATACCATGCCGGGTATTGAAGATGTCAACATGTACGACAGTGATGATAACCTGGCATACTCCTCCTTTTCAGATGACAGTGCCGGCCATATCAATCCCAATTGCAAAAGTTGTCATACCGATCTTAAGCAGCTGTTCCCGATCCAGGAAAAATCCTACCGGATCATCACAGGCGACAGTGAGTGCAAAATGGGGCAAACTGCCAGGAACACCCGGCACCTGCTGATCCGATCACCGATTGTGAACCAGCCCTCCTGCTATCTTAACACTGCCTGCCATGCCCATAGCCCGGAAGATCAGATTCTGGGATCTCTCTTTATTAAGCTACCTCTCAAGGGACTGGATCAGGCAGTTGACAGGTCCTCCCGTGAATTTTTCTTCCTGGCGGGTTTCATTACACTGGTTCTTGCCTCTTTCCTTATCCTTTTCACGCGGAGGCGAATCAAGGACCCATTGAACGCTGTTATCCAGGCCAGTGAGATCGTTTCCAAAGGGAATTATGCAGTCAGGCTGGATATAGGCCCTAATCAATTGGACGACATCCGGACCCTTTCCACCGCCTTCAACCAGATGCTTGAAAACCTGCAGGTTGCCAACCTGGAACTTGAAAACTGGTCGAAACAGCTGGAATATAAGGTCAGGAAGAAATCCGAAGAATTGGATGAGGTACAGAATGAACTGATCAACATCGAAAAAATAGCCTCCCTCGGCAAACTTTCCTCCTCGGTTGCCCACGAAATCAATAATCCACTGTCGGGAATATTGGTCTATGCCAAGTTGGTCCAAAAAAAACTTGGTAAACAGGAGATGGACCCGATCGCCCGGGAATCCATGCTGGGTCACCTGAAACTTATTGAAAATGAGACCAAAAGATGTGGAGATATTGTTAAGGGTCTGCTTGATTTTTCAAGAAAAGAGAAGGATAATTTCGAAATCCATCATTTGCACACCATCCTGCAGGAGACACACAACCTGATGCAACATCCAATGGCCATAGCCAACATTAATTTCAATACCGGTTTTTTAGCAGCGCAGGATAGGGTCTTCTGCAGCGCCAACCTGATAAAGCAGGCCTTTGTTGCCCTTCTGGTCAATGCTTCCGAGGCCGTTATGGAAAACGGAGAGATTTTGCTGACAACCTCCAATCCAGACACCGACTACATCAGGGTTGAAATAACTGACAATGGTTCAGGCATTTCCAGCCAGGACATGCCTCACATTTTTGAACCTTTCTTTACCACGAAACACAGTGGTACCGGAATAGGACTGGGACTTTCCATCGTACACGGCATTATACAAAGCCACAATGGGAAGATCGATGTTAAATCCGAGCCAGGCCGCGGAACCACGATTTCCATTTCCCTACCCTTATACAGAAATGAAGGAGAATAAGCATGGCAAGAAAAATTTCTATCCTGATCGTTGACGACGAACAATCAGTCAGGGATTCCCTTTATAACTGGTTTATTGAGGACGGATACCACGTAGAATGCGCGGAGCACGCCAAAAAAGCCCTGTCGATCCTGGAATCGGAAAGTTTTGACATTGTGCTGGCCGATATTAAAATGCCTGGAATGGACGGCCTTGAAATGCTCAGAAGGATCAAGACGCTGAAAAAAGATTCCATCATCATAGTCATGACCGCATTTGCCAGCGTTGACACTGCTGTTCAGGCCCTGAAGGATGGGGCTTTTGATTATGTGACCAAACCTTTTGATCCCGACGACCTGTCCCACCTGATCCGCAATGCTACCAAACAAATCTCCTTATCCGAAGAAAATGAGGCCTTGCGGGAACGGGTGGTTTCGTTGGAGAATGTGGAGGACATCATCGGGACCAGTGAGGCCATGTCACAGGTGCTCAGGGAAGTGGAAAGCGTAGCCCAGTCGAATTCGTCGGTGATCATTACCGGGGAGAGTGGCACCGGCAAAGAACTTATCGCCAGGGCGATTCACTCAAATTCATCCCGTAAGTTTTTCCCGCTGGTCAGCGTACATTGCGGCGCTCTCACGGAAAGTTTACTGGAGAGCGAGCTTTTCGGGCATGAAAAAGGAGCATTTACCGGAGCCATGTACAACCGTAAAGGCCGGTTTGAGATGGCTGACGGAGGCACGATTTTTCTCGATGAGATTGCTACGATCTCCCAAAAAATGCAGGTTGAACTCCTGAGAGTCCTGGAAACCCACAACTTTATACGCGTTGGCGGAAACAAGGAGATTTCCTCGGATTTCCGGGTCATCTGCGCCACCAACCGCGACCTGAAAGCCATGGTTGACTCAGGGAGTTTCCGGGAGGACCTGTACTACAGGCTGAACGTCGTAAATATCAGAATTCCTCCGCTCAGGGAAAGGTCCGGTGACATCCCCCTGCTGGTGGACTATTTTATCCGGAAATATTGCAATTCGATGAACAGAACGACGGTTTCGATTGATTCCGCTGCACTGAAACGCCTTCAGGAGTTCGACTTCCCGGGAAATATCAGGGAGCTGGAAAACATGGTGGAACGGGCCATAGTAATCGGAAACGGAAAGAAAATCACCCTGAAGGACCTGCCGATCCGGAAAATAACGGTACCCTCCAATGTGGAAAGCCTCGAGGAAATTGAAAAGGCCCATATACAGCAGGTTCTGTCGAACCACGAATGGAATATTACCCGCTCGGCAAAAGCACTGATGGTTGACCGGGTTACCCTCTATAACAAGATCCGGAAGTATGACCTGAAACCTTAGGTAAGGTGCCGCAAATTAATCTGATCTCATTTGGCCAGTTCGAGGTTGATTTTGTTCATAAAATCGCCGAGTCTGTGTCGCATGATTATAATTACAAGGTAGCGATTCGTGAAGGTCACCTCGACCTTGCAGATTTCTTCGACCCTACCCGCAGGCAATACAATGCCAATGAATTGCTGAAAATGGTTGACACTCTTTTTGGCGACAGCGGGGTCAAATCATTCGGATTATTCAATGTCGATCTCTTCATTCCGATACTGACCTATATCTTCGGGCAGGCCTTCCTGGGAGGCCGCACCGGGATTGCCTCGACTTTCAGACTCAGCAACGACCGCTACGGGTTAGCAAATAAGAAGGAAACCCTTCTGGAGCGAACCATCAAGGAGGTCAACCATGAATTGGGACACACATTCGGGTTGGTTCACTGCCACGTACCGGGTTGTGTGATGACTTCGAGCACATATGTGGAAGATATTGACCAGAAAAAATCCACCCTTTGCTCAAACTGCCGTGCACAGTTTTAGAGTAGAAATTTTGATTTGTGCAAAAATAACTTTAAATTGTAAATTTTATAACCAGTTTACCCTAATCATTTTAGTATAGTCCTGTGCTTCTCCACATTAAATACATGGTCAGCATCCGCTGTAAAATGGTGGTCAAATCTGAGTTAAAGAGACTCGGAATCCGTTATGCAAAGGTTGACCTCGGCGAAGTGGAGGTGAATGAATCCCTGACAGCCGATCAAAGAAATCAACTCAAAACAGCCCTGCTAAAATCAGGACTTGAACTGATGGATGACAACCGGGCCATACTGATTGAAAGGATAAAAAACACCATCGTTGAGATGGTCCATTACTCGGATGAACCCCTGAAAGTGAATTTTTCCGACTTTCTCAGCGAAAAACTTAACCACGACTACACCTACCTCGCCAACCTTTTTTCTGAAGTTACTGGCATCACAATTGAGCATTTTATTATCGCACATAAAATTGAACGAGTGAAGGAACTCCTCATCTATGATGAGCTGAACCTCACCCAGATTTCCTACAAGCTCAATTACAGCAGTGTTGCACATCTTTCAAATCAGTTTAAGAAGGTTACAGGCCTCACCCCCACTTTCTTTAAAAACCTCAAAGTCAGGAAGCGCACCGCTCTTACCCAGGTGTGAATTATGTAACTCTTTCCTGAAATTCTGTAACGCAAATCGGGCTGCAACAGCGGATCTTTGATCGTGATACTGTTTCACTTGTCAAAGGTCTGAAAATGAAAAAAAAAAGCGATGCAGGCGACCAGAATGAAAAAGTCTACCGTCAGCTTCTGCTGGACCATAAGCAGAATCTTGATTTGCTGATTGCCTCAGAAACACGTTACAGAAGATTGTTTGAATCTGCTCAGGATGGAATCCTGATCCTGGATGCGGAAACCGGAATGATTGTCGATGTCAATCCATTCCTGGTAAAGCTTCTGGACTACTCCAAGGAGCAGTTCATTCAGAAAGCCATTTGGGAAATTGGAATCTTTCATGACGTGATAGCCAATTATGACAAGTTTATTGAACTTCAGCAAAAGGGTTATGTCCGTTATGAAAACCTTCCCCTAAAGACATCCTCAGGAAAAGTTGTTCATGTTGAGTTTGTCAGCAATGTCTATTTGGTTAACGAAAACAAGGTAATTCAATGTAATATCCGTGATATTTCCAGACGGATACTGGCAGACGAAGCCCTTCTGAAAGCAAAAGAGCTTGCCGAAGAAAACGACCGCTTAAAAACCGCTTTCCTGCATAATATTTCCCATGAGATCCGGACTCCCATGAATGCAATCGTCGGCTTTTCGGAAATGCTAAACGAGCCCGACCTGACTGATAAAAAACGTATCCATTTCACAGGGATTATTATTCAGAGCAGCAACCAGTTGCTTTCTATTATCTCCGATATTGTGAGCATCGCCACCATCGAGGCCGGACAGGAAAAGATTGTCCGGGAGGAGATTAATATCGGGACATTTCTTACATCCGTGCAGGAACAGTTTGAATTCAAGGCAAGCAGACTTAATCTCAATCTGATCCAGGAGCCCACCGTTTCAGATCACGAGATCTGGTTCATTTCAGACGAAACAAAGCTTAATCAGATACTCAGCAATCTGATAATTAATGCCATGAAATTCACGTCCCATGGCCATGTCAGGTTCGGTGCGGAAATAATCGGTCAGGAGCTCAGGTTCTTTGTCGAAGATACAGGCCTGGGTATTCCTGCCGATATGTATGAGGAGATTTTCAAACGATTCCGGCAGGTTGAATCTACCGCTTCAAGAAAGTATGGCGGTTCGGGATTGGGTTTGTCTATCTCTAAAGCTTACGTTGAACTGCTGGGAGGAAAGATGTGGCTGACTTCCGAAATAAACACAGGGTCAACCTTTTATTTTACCATTCCCCTGGTTGAAACCCATCAATCCGTCGGTGCAAAACCTAAACCGGCCGGTCATAAACTGTTTCATACCCGTGAACTCAAAACGCTTCTGATTGCCGAAGACGAAGATTCAAACTTCACCCTGCTCGAGGAATTCTTGTCGGGGCTTAATTTCAACATTATCAGGGCAATAACCGGCATAGAGGCTTTAGAAAGCTGCAAATCAAACAAGAAAATTGATCTCATTCTCATGGACATCAAAATGCCTGAGATGGATGGTTGGGAAGCAACACAAATGATCCGGAAGTTTAGGCCCGACATACCGATCATCGCGCAGACAGCATTCTTTTCAGAATTGGATAAAACCCGGGCCATTGCATGCGGATGCAGTGATTATATCGCAAAGCCGATAAAACGGCAGCAATTAATTGACAAAATAAGGGCACAATTGATGAAGAGAAGCAATTAAAAACCCTATAAACAAATGATTGGTAAAGAGATAAAAATTCCTTTTTTCGCCAGGTCTTCGATTTTCCTGGTTGGCTTACTTGCACTGATAGCAATTTTATACCTGGCATCAAATATTCTTATCCCCTTGATTTTCGCCATCATGTTTGCCATTGTGTTGCATCCATTGGTGAATTTCATAGTACGGTTTAAAGTGAACCGGCTTCTGGCTATAATCATAACTCTTTTGATCACTGTGGTTGTCATTGCTGCATTTTTAGGGCTGATGATTTCCCAGGTGAGCCGGTTTGGCGAAACGTGGCCGATCCTGGTTGAACGATTCACCAGCATGATTGACCAGTCCATTACCTGGGCTTCCGGTTATTTCGATATCAATCCGGAGAAGATTACCGTGTGGATTTCAACTACCATGCGTAATCTGTTCAACAGCAGCACGGCAGCCATCGGTCAGTTGCTTCTCAATATCGGGGGGATCCTTGTGGTGGCGCTGATTATTCCGGTTTACGTTTTCATTTTACTTTATTATCATCCCCTGCTCATTGAATTCATTCGCAGAATCTTTATCAAAAACGACCCCACTCAGGTTAAAGAGATTGTATCACAGACAAAAACTGTGATCCAGGGGTATCTGATCGGGCTGATTATCGAGGCCGTTATCGTAGCCATCATGCAAACAACGGTGCTCTTTATTCTGGGTATTGACTATGCAATCCTCCTGGGCATTCTGGGGGCATTGCTTAATGTCATTCCTTACCTGGGAGGCATTGTCGCGGTAGCGATTCCAATGATGGTTGCCGTGGCGACCAAAGACTCGGCCTGGTATGCATTATATGTTATGATACTCTACTATATTATTCAACTTATTGACAATAACTTCATTGTACTCAAAATCGTTGCATCAAAAGTTAAGATCAATGCTCTCTTTTCCTTGCTTGTCGTATTTATAGGCAATGCAATATGGGGAATACCCGGCATGTTTTTGTCGATCCCTCTCCTTGCAATTGTGAAGGTGGTTTTCGACCACATTGAACCCTTAAAAGCCTGGGGATTCTTGCTGGGCGATACATTGCCACCCATTCTGGTGATTAAGCCAATACTTAAAAAACTAAAAATAAAACTCGATGATTGAGTTTAAACCCTATGAAAAACAGTCAAGCTGAAATCCTTTGTATCACCTCCTACCCTCCCAGGGTATGCGGAATAGCTACCTATTCACAGGATTTAATCAGGGCGCTTAATGATAAGTTCAGCAACTCTTTCAGAATCATCGTGTGTGCTTTGGAATCAGAAGACCATGGATTTGTTTATCCGCCGGAGGTCCATTATACCCTCAATACAGCTGTCCGGGAAGAATACACGGAATTGGCCAGGTCAATAAATGAAGAAGTGAACATCAGAATTGTGCTGATACAGCATGAATTTGGTTTTTTCAGGGAACAGGAATCCTCATTTCTCGAGTTTACCAGGGAGATCAAAAAACCTGTTATCATTGTATTCCATAGCGTCTTGCCTCATCCCGACAACCAGCTCAGGGAAAAGGTAACAGCCATTGCTGCCGCCTGCGAATCCCTGGTTGTGATGACCCGGAATTCTGCCCAGGTTCTTGTGGATGACTACGATATCGGTAAGGAGAAAATCTCGGTGATCCCACACGGAACGCATCTGGTACCCCATTTAAGCAAGGAATTCCTGAAGAAAAAATATGGGCTGAAAGGCAAGAAAGTTTTAACCACTTTCGGACTGCTGAGTTCAGGGAAAAGTATTGAGACCACATTGGAAGCAATGCCCGCAATTATCAAGGCGGCCCCGGAAGTTGTATTTCTGATAATTGGCAAGACGCACCCCGGGGTTCTGAAAGAGGAGGGCGAAAAATACCGGAGCCATCTGGAGTCAATGGTATCGAAGAACAAGCTTGAGGATCATGTACGATTCATCAACAGTTTTCTCCCACTGCCTGAACTACTTGAGTATTTGCAGCTAACGGATATTTACCTGTTTACAACCAATGATCCCAATCAGGCCGTTAGCGGAACGTTTGTGTATGCAATGAGCTGCGCCTGTCCCATCATTTCAACTCCTATTCCCCATGCAAAAGAGGTTTTAACAACGGACACGGGAATTATCATAGATTTCCGCAATTCAGGTCAGCTGGCAACGGCGGCCATCCGGCTGCTGAATGATGAGCCCCTGCGAAAAAATATCAGCAGCAATACTTTACAAAAGATCGTATCAACCGCGTGGGAAAATTCTGCGGTTGCACACGCCATGTTGTTTGAACGCATTGCCGTTGATACCGTGACCATCCGGTACAACATTCCGGAGATCAAGCTTGATCACCTCTACCTGATGACCACCCATACGGGGATTATTCAGTTTTCAAAAAGAAACCAGCCTGATCTTAGTACCGGATATACGCTGGATGACAATGCCCGGGCACTGGTGGCGATGTGTATGTATTTCAAAAGAACCAAGGATAAGGGCAGCATTTTCTTTATCCGGAAGTACCTGGGATTTATCAGCGAATGCCTTCAGCCGGCCGGGGATTTCCTGAATTACATGAATCAGGAAGAAGAGTTTACGGATCAAAATCGGAGCGAGAATCTTGACGATGCCAACGGAAGGGCAATATGGGCTTTGGGATACCTGGTCTCCTTTATCGGTCAATTGCCGCTGGAAATAATAGCAGAGGCTGAAAGAATTCTCGAAAAATCGTTGCTTCGCATTGGAACAGTACACTCAACAAGAGCTATGGCCTTCTTTATCAAAGGATTGTATTATCTTCATAGTGCTATAATCCTGCCGGCCAATCTTGACCTTTTAAAAACCCTGGCTACCCGGTTGGTAGAGATGTACAAGCATGAGTCAACCGAAAAATGGCAATGGTTTGAGGGGTACCTAACCTATGCCAACAGTATCCTGCCTGAAGCTATGCTTTATGCCTGGCAGGTAACCCGTGAACCCTTGTACAAGGAGATTGCGGTGTCCTCGCTGAATTTTCTTTTATCACAAACATTCACTGAAAATGGCATTAAGGTAATTTCCAACAAAAACTGGCAGTTGAAGGGGGAGAATCACGCACAGTTTGGGGAACAGCCCATTGATGTTGCCTATACCATTATGACCCTGAGCCGGTTTTATGATGTTTTAGAGGATGAGGAGTATCTGCAGAAAATGACCATTGCCTTCAATTGGTTCCTGGGGAACAACCACCTGCACCAGATCATTTATAATCCATGCACGGGAGGCTGTTACGACGGACTGGAGGAAACTCAGATCAACCTGAATCAGGGAGCCGAATCAACGGTCAGTTATCTGATGGCACGATTAACCATGGAAAAATACAGGTAAGGCATCATGAAGCACCTGCCGAGAAGAACTGTTGCGGTAATCGTTGCTCATCCAGATGATGAGACCCTATGGGCAGGGGGTACCATTCTTAGCCATCCGGCCTGGATGTGGTTTATCGTCTGTCTGTGCCGTAAAAACGATCCGGAACGTGCACCCCGATTTGAAAAAGTCTTATCGGAGCTTAAATCAGAAGGAATTATGGGTGATATGGAGGACGGGCCCGAACAGATTCCGATACCCGACAGGGAAACTGAACGTGCAATTCTCGACCTGCTGCCGCTCCGGCATTTCGACCTTGTCATAACCCACAATGTAAATGGGGAATATACCCGGCACATCAGGCATGAGGAGATCAGCAAAGCGGTACTTCGACTTTGGAGTGCGGGAAAAATATCCGCTACGGAGTTGTGGACTTTTGCCTATGAAGACGGCAACAGGCAATACTTTCCCAAGGCTATTGAGGAAGCTCCCCTTAACCGGTTACTTACCAGAAGGATCTGGCTAAAAAAAGAGAGTCTCATTTTGAATACTTACGGATATGAGCCAGGCAGCTGGGAGGCCGAAACCATTCCAAAGTCTGAAGCTTTCTGGCAATTCACGAATTCCTATGACGCCATTAAATGGATTAAATCGGGGGGTAAACCAACATGAAAGTACTGGTATTATATGATTACCCGCCGTCACCGGGAGGCCTGGCAACCCAGGGCGATCTTTTGTTTAAAGGACTTTCAGGACTTGGTGTTGATGCACATGCCGTTCATTTTGAATCTGCCCAGGAAAAGGAATGGTATTACCGCTGGTTTGAGCCTGACGTGGTGGTCGGTGTCGGATACTGGGGGCACACCCCGCAGCTGGTGCTTCACCCGCAGCGGTATGGTGTAAAGCCCATCCCCTGGCTGGTTGCTGATGGCTACATCGCTAACTACCAGGAGATTCTGAATGCACTCCCGTTAATTCTGGTAACCTCCAATTGGGTTAAAGAGATGTATGTCAGGGATGGGATTAACCCCGATAATATTGAGGTACTGCCTGTGGGAGTGGACACCGATTCCTTTATCCCCTTTAAAAAGGATGATCCCAAAATTCTGGCTGTCCGTGAAGCCCTGGGCATCCCGGCCGATCAGCTCATGATTCTGACCGTTGGGGGGGATGCAGCATCCAAAGGGGCACAGGAGGTCATGCAGGCTCTTGCCATCATTGATTCGAAAGCACCGGATTGGAAATATGTGTGCAAGGTATGGCCTCAGCCCCGGACCAAAGCACAAAACCTTCTTGATCTCGAGCTGGCAACACATCTGGGCATCAACAAGAATGTCACGTATGAGACCAACACTATCTCCAGGAACTTCATGCCCTATCTGATGGGAGCATGCGACATTTATGCCGCACCCTCAAGGCTCGAAGGCTTCGGTATGCCCCAGGTTGAGGCCGGGGCCTGTGGGAAACCTGTTGTCAGCATTAAAGCGATGGGGATGCTTGATACGCTGATACACGGGGAGACCGCATTTCTGGCGGGCATTGCCCGAAAAATTGACATAAGCGAAGTTATGCTCGGCGGGGAATCAGGCTTTGAGGAACAACATAAAGTCATTTTCAAGATCCCCCGAACCGTCGACTACCGGGCAAATGTTCAGGATGTTGCCCGATACCTTTTTCAGCTTATGACCGATGCACCGCTCCGTGAGAAAATGGGCCAGGCCGGCCGGGCACGCGTGGTTGAGAACTTTGATTACCGTGTTGTGGCCAAACGGTTTCTGGAAATCGTTCACGAAAGATTCGGGATTGGATGATGTGATGATTTGTTGATTTGATGATGTGTTGATGTGTTGATGTGTTAAAATTCGATAATAGAATGCTAATAAATTCATTAGGAGAGATTAAGGAGGCAAAGAAGGCGGCGGTGGAGGTGCTGTTGCACAATGCCCACGGGCCTTTTCACGGGCTGCCGCGGACGGCTGGCTGGGGATACCCGGAACCGTATACGCGG
>Ga0209417_1004547_pt1 | contig 16430 bp, 13 predicted proteins | sample RifGroF2_FD_184002 | JGI IMG/M metagenome (GOLD analysis project Ga0209417, IMG submission 184002) | Groundwater microbial communities from Rifle, Colorado, USA - Groundwater F2 (SPAdes) (version 2) | ecosystem: Environmental > Aquatic > Deep subsurface > Groundwater | place: Rifle, Colorado... | reverse complement strand
GTACGCCTTACAATAAAGATGATTATTTTGCTGATGTTATTTTCGACTACAACATCCGCACGGCTATTAATGAAAAATACATCAAAGATGTCAATCCTATAATCAACGTGGAGACGGATGATGGGGCAATGCAGTGGACGACAGAAAAGCGATTTGCCGTGGTCTTGAAAAAGCATCTCGAAAATACCGAGAGATATTCATACAAAAGAAACGGAAAACTGCAAGTTAAGCCGGTAACAGTTTTTTATTGTCCTACGCAGAATAACGCTAAGACACGTACGGAGGAATTTATTCGCTTCCTCGCAAAATGGGAGAAGGAAGAACGGGGAGCTGTTGGATCGGAATCAGAAATTGAACAAATTGCCCGGGCAAAGGTTATTTGCGTCACTAGCAATATTTCCGAGTCAGAATATAAAAGCGAGCTTGATAACATTGAAGAGACCGATCCGAACAAAATCGGCGGCAAGGTAGAGTTTATTTTTTCTGTTGGCAAGCTTCTGGAGGGATGGGACGTAGATAATGTTTTTCAGATCGTTCCGATGGAAGAGAGGATTTTTAATTCAAAGTTATTGATATCGCAAGTGCTGGGCAGGGGGTTGCGTATACCCCGCAAGGTTCTTAATGTTGACATCCTTCAGGTCTACCCTTGGCTAACCGTAACGAATCATGAGAAGTTTGCCGATCATATAAAAGAACTGATGGATGCGGTTACAAATTCTGATATGTATATTTTATCCGAGCCGTTGCCAATAGTTGATAAAGATAACTGGCGAAGCAAACATCATTTCTCGCTTTTTAACCTCAATTATCTTTCAGGTGTTAAATTAGAAGATGTCGATGAAGAGGAGCAACTGCCTCTTCCTGTGAGAGAATTGGTTTTGACAAAATATGATGTCGATGAAAATGTCATTATCGAACGTATTAAGGGCACAGAGAAATATGCCCTTAAAAAAAAGACCATTCCAGTTGATAGTTTGGTAGATGCACTTTACCGCCGTTTTAAAGGCAGGGAATATGAGGGGATACATTTTGATTTTGGTGGCGGGGACTACAAGCGATGCCCGGAAGAAGATGAGATCAGAACCACTATTCTTGCCGCCATGGAGAAGGCGGGGATCCCTGATAAGGGATTGACGGAGGATAATAAAAAGCAGATAGACCTTTTTTTTAATCAATTTCTGCCAAGAGGCAAGAAAAAGCGCGTATTCGAGAACATCAAGGGCGACATTGTCCCGGTTAACACACAAAAATTAGAGCGCGGATCAATACGGGTCGGAGAGCTGGAGCGCGATGCTAATGCTTTTATCAGCGAATCATATCAAGAAGAAGTAGATGAAAAAACAAAAGCATTACTCAAACATCTCGCCGATAGTAGAAAACCGGATACACAACAGACGCTTTTTCCCTTTGATCCAATCGGCTTACTGAAGACGCATAAGGAATATGTTCGAGCATTGATAGAGAATGATGACCGGCCGCCTTATATTGTAAATCCTTCAGTATTTAAGACGCCTCAAAGCACAATTCTTGTTACCCATACTCCGGAAAAGGAGTTTGTTTTTCGCTTGCTTGAACATTCTCAATATTTGGATGCGTGGATAAAATCTCCGGATAAAGGGTTCTATTCGATTGACTACGAATATTGGAAGGGCGGCAAGGATCGGGTACGCCGCGGATTTAACCCTGATTTTTTCATTAAGATTAATTTGGATGATTATATTGCCCTTTTGAAAAAGAAGGGTGCGGTAAAACATTTAGATGCGTTAAGAGATCTGCAAGAAAAAGGTATTGAGACCATCGTTAGAGTTGTAGAAATTAAATCTGATGAAGATGATGATGAGGCTACGCCAGCCAAAGCCGAGTGGGCAAAGGCCCATTTTGAGGCTGTTAACGAAAAATTGATTGAACCGCTCCCGGGGAACTTTGACGGGCAATATAAGCAAGACATTAAACAAGTTTACACATTTGACCTTCTGAAGCCAGATGGATATGTGAATTGGTTTGAGGGCCTGAAAGAAGGGAAAATATGAGGATAATTTCATCGAATTATGCCGGACGATTTATTCGATGAATTTATGGAATACGATTTTACCATGGGCGCGGATGTAGTGAAATGCCCGCATTGCGGGGCCGACGTGCCGTGCAGTCTGTTTTTCGATAATGAAGTTGAATGTCCGAAGTGCGGAAAGAAGTTTCGGAAGGATGGAAGCAAAAATACTTGGAAGATAGACGAGGAGAGCTGAAAATGTCGTTTTATGAATACTGGATAGGCAAAGATATAAATTTAAAACAGCTTTGGGATGATTACGAGCGGGGTACCGGGTATATGGATAAATATAAGGCTATGCAAGTTCATTTAATACGGTTTACTTTTAAGGAACAACCGGCTCGTTTGCCATTATTTAATCTCGAAGCCGTATTAAAAACAATGAAAGCGTATTTTCATGAAATGAAGGTCCTTTCTTTGAGTCAAGAAGAATATAACGAAGCGGGACCTTTATTTGTGTATGAAATAAATCGAGGTTCGGCTATATGGTCATTCCTTGCAAGTTTAAGACATTTGATATTGTTCGGCACTACCTTAGCAGATGAACAATTAAAAAACTTGGTGCTTGATAATAAGCTTAAAGGACTGGATATCTTAGACAAAAAATTAGAAATTCTTAAGAAATATTTTGGCGAATCAGTTAATTCTACGGATTTTCATAACTTTTTCTCAGCTAATAAACAGGAAGATTTGCAGGTAGCGGTAAATAAATTATTGTCTCAAGGCATCGAGAAAGTAGAAATATCCCAAGAACCATTTGCCGGAGATATCGATAAAACCAAAAAAAGTTTGATAGATATTAAGAAAGAACTTCAGAAGTAAAATTTGTTTGTAGCTAACTTTTTTATGATAGGTGTGCAAGATGCTTTCTTTGTTTAAAATACAACGAAAAAGAATATTTTGGCAGTTCCGTTATTGTATAACTACGATACGTTTCTTTGTGAATAGACTATTTTTTAGAGTTTCCGAACAGAAAAGGTCTATCAGGGAACATTTCTCTATTGCGAAAGAGCTATTAATGCTCGTAATAAAGACGATAATTCTTTCAGTTGTAATTGTGCTTTTGTTCAAATGGTTAGAATATTTTCTTATTACTTATACGGGTATATCAAATAGTCATTCTTTAATAGCTTTGCAAGAAAAAGTCGCAAGCAATTCCTCTGTTGCTATAACGTTATTTTCTATAATTGCTTCTGTATCAGGGCTTTTTCTTGGTCTTTATTTTACGGCGATAAGTGTTGTTAGTTCAACATATGCGCGTTTTCCCGACACTATCCGGAATTTATTATTAAGAGAAAAAGTCGGGAATTTTTACATCAATATATTGTCTATCACAACAGTGTTATCGATTTTACTAATTGCGCATAAGGTTTTCTGGAGTGATCCGGGAATAATACTCAGCTTATTTGTTTTACTATTAGGATGTTTTGGAATTTTTTGTTTTGGCTTACTTGGCATGAGGGCTTTTTTCTTCTTTGATCCATCAAGTTTCTGCGATGCATTATTCCAAGATATCATTAAACATGTAAGATTAGCAACGATTTCTGGTTTCAAATGCTTTGACCAAAATTTTCAAGCCCATTACCAAAGAATAGCAGCTCAAAAAATCAAGACTTTAAGAGCGCTTGTTGAAATATGCATAAATGAAAAACATCTCCAAGAATCTTCTTTATTGCCTGTGTTAATCAAAACAATAAGGTTGTTGGAAACTTATCAGGTTGAGCGGTCGAAAATACCGTCTGATAGTAGGTGGTACAGTCGTACGCCCGTTCATAAGAATTGGTTTCTTTCTGATTCGTCATCTTTTGTTATTGCCATGGAAAGCCATTCGTTTATACAACCCGATATGGTGCCTAATACGTATTGGTTTGAAGATGAAATTGTAGACATATTCGAATATTCATTAAAAAATATGTTGTCACAAAAGAATATTCAATTAGCCTCTGACTTCCTAAATTCACTGTGCGGATATTTTGAAAAAACGGGATATGACTTAGAGATCCAAAGCAATATAAGCTTCATTGATAAAATAATGCCAATTTTGGATAGTTATTTTAGCAGCTTGTCTCCAGACAAAGGTCTTGAGCAATATGATGATACGCAGATTGGATTACTTGAGGTTTGGAGCGTATGTATTATGTCTGCCCCTTTAGGATTCTATAAATTATCAAGAGAGCTAAAAATCGAAGATTTATGTAGCCGTATCAATCACATCGATTGGTATGACGTTGTAGACTTATATAAGCATGGGTTTTCACCGATTGTCTTATCGCGGATTGAGTATCTTCAAAAAAGGTTGAAATTCGAATATTCAGTAGAAGGAAAAACAATCACCCCGAATTGGTATAAGCGGCAATTAATAATTGGTCGGCATCTCGATATGCTCAAGGAATGCGTAGATAAATTGTTAGATTCATTGGATTCAATTTTTATATCTAAAAGCAATGCTTTCATTGACAAAAAACTTTTTATGCTTTCAGCATTGTTTTCAAAAAGGGGCCTTGAAACTTGCAGTAAAATGCGCGCCAATTTTCCATATTTAGAGAAGGCCGTTAAGGCAATAGCAGAAAAAGAGATAGTTGAAAAAGATATACTCTATTCTGAAATAGACTGGGATAACGTAAGAAACAAAATAAATGAAGCGCACGATAAATTAATTGAGATACAGGCAAAGTGCTTACCAACCCTGTCTATTATTAAAAGACCTAAAAATTGGCCGGATGTTTTTGGGCAAACATATAATATTGTTTGCCATGAAACATACAAAGCTTTGATAGAGAAAAATCAGACCAAGTTTTCTCTGTTATTTCCCTTATTGTTTTTCGGGGCGTTAATGGCTTCAGAAAATCTCCGGAGTGAATTAAGTGATCGAGATGTAGAAGTAATTGTTTCCATAATGTCCGAGCCATTACTAGATTTGCTTAATTTAAGTGGGTATGCAAAGATTTATTCCGAGCTATATCATGAACCAAAATTATGGCAAAATTGCTCTTCAATTTGGGACAATTATTTTAAAGAACAAAAAGATGCAAAACCATTGTTAGAAAAACTTATAGGCCTTCAGGAATACAGGAAAAGTAAATTTCAAATTTTCCCTAGAGATACATTGCGAACAAATTGGGAGTTAATGCTTCAACATAAGCTGAGGGAAATGAATTTGATAGATGATATGCTTGGTTCGTATTCATCACAGAGAAGTGCTGATAAAAAACACTCGAGCGCGATTATAAGAGCTTTATGTAGAGGGAGATATATCCATACTTCTGCCGATGAGGTCTTTATATTAACTTATTTATTAAAGCTTCAGGGGGCTGTTGATATAAAGTATCAAGATCGTTTTGATTTGAATAAAGATATTGAAAATGAAGAAAAGCAAAAACAACAGGATCAAGGTCATGTCTAGCAGGCATTATCAGGATACAGAATATACTTCCCAGAGAGCGACGCGTTTCTATGTCAATAGCGATAAGAAAAGGAAAGACATAGAACCTTCCATGTACACACATATGTTTATAGAAGATTTGCACCTTGGGATCATGCCTATAGGATGGCAGCCTAAAAGATATAGTTTTGAATGCAAATTGGAACCCAATTCTGTTGAAACAGAGAAATTAATTATTGATGCTTTGCCAACGCATCATAGAGCTCCGGATTATTTAACCGAAGCAATAAGTGATTTTGTGGAAGAGGCTACTCATATAGTTTCCTGTTATGGCAAAGCATTTTATGAGGTTATATCTGTGTATACAGATGCCAAAAAAGATAAAATAAAAGGATTTCAGATTATTAACATCTCGAACAATAATATTAAGAATTCGTTTGGGTTTTATTGGCAATATATTCCAAAAGAAGTTAGGGATTATAGAGCAAGAGAAAGAAATTTTATCGGGCAAGATGCAAAGGACAAACAAGAAGATAAAAAGTTAATCTGGTTGCCAAGAAAATCTATATTTTCTTTGGATTTCCCAAGACAACTTGGAGGGAAGGGACAACTAAAAAGTATTTTATCTAACTTAAAATGGGCTGGCCAAGAAACCGTCCCCAAGTTTTATATGAAAGATATGGAAGTTCAGAAACAACAGGAAGGTTATGATTTTACGACTTATAGAGATAATCAGGATATATTTATTTTGAAATTGACAAAACATGTAGGATGGCCTGCAAGGAGCCTTTCTTCTGACAAGCTTTTAGAATTTTATACTCTCTATAGGTATTTAAAATTTGCACGTACTCAAGCTGTCTTGCGGGAATATATTATTAACAAATTGAATATATTGTTATGCAAATTAGGAAAGACGATCGGATTTAAGGCTAAAATAGTAATATCTAATTGTATTTCCTCTGAGCAATTAGAGAAATCTATGTATGACCTTATTGATGGTAAGTTACAGTTTTCGGAAGTGGTAAAACTCACTCGGATAAGCTAGTTATATTTTGATTTTCGAAATATAAATTATGGGCGGTAGGAGCACATCAGACAATTTTAAGAGACGATTCGGGGATTCGGAACGAATCGAGATCAGATATGCCAAGGACAAGATGACTCCGTCTGAGGACTCATGCCGGAGCGAGCAGTTGTCGAAGGTCTATGCGGGGGTTTTGAAAGGCATTCTCGGCCGCGAGCCGACACAGGATGAAATTCTTGGCAATAAGAATATTTCAAAGGCCAAAAAGGTCAACTCTTTGCCATGGGTAGATTATAGATAAGGAGGTAGTTGTGTTTAAAAATAAAATATTGTTATTGGCGTTCTTTTTTTTAGCAATATCAGCCATTGGTTTTTGCTTCTCACCGTATATTGCTGTTTACAATATGAAAAAAGCCGCCGAGAAACAAGACGCAGACGCACTATCTCGTTATGTTGATTACCCCGTACTTCGTGAAAGTCTTAAGGCTAATTTCAATGCAATGATGGCAAGTGAAATAGCCCAAAGCGATAATCCCTTCGGGGCTCTTGGCACCGCTTTGGGTGCGGCTCTTGTAAATCAAATGATTGATGCTTTTATCACGCCTGAAAGTTTAGCAATGATGATTAAAGGAGAAGAGCCTAAGATTGGAGATTCCGAAAAGCAACACAAAGAAAAAACCTCATCAAGGACTGAAGCTGAAACTTCAATGTCGTATGAAGGCATGAATCAGTTTGTTGTTAAAGTTAAGGATAAGAACTCTTCCGAAGATCCCATCAAGTTTATCTACAAGAGAGCAGGTATTGTTTCATGGAAGCTTTCTGCATTGCGATTGCCATCGTTTAAAGGGGGCAAGACAATGTCTACGGCATCGTCAAAATCTACCAAGTTAGACACTGCTTCTAAAAAAGCAAAATCTGAAAAAGTAGAGAAGCCATTACTTGCACCAACATTGTTGAATAAAAGATTTCAGGAATCAAATTGGGAAAGCGGAGTTTATGAAGAGGCGGTTTGGTTTGATATTTCTTGGGATACGGCTTCTTTACCGAAGCCAACACGGGCAATCAAGGGGACCCTTATTATTAGCGATCTCTTTGGGGAATCAAAATTACGACTTAAATGGACGATTAATGAGCCGCTGACTCCGGGAACGAGCTATGCGGAGAAAGGGGTAGGATTTGAATATAACCAGTTCACGGATAGCCATAAATGGGTACGGGCGACAGAGCTAAAAGATATGACTTTTCAATTTGAAGCCACTGACATCATTTATCAAGACGGTACTCAGGAAACATTTTGACTTGTAAATAAAAGAAAGGGGGAACAATAAAAATAAGGACTATGGTAGTTATGAGCGTTATTGGCATAGTGTTGACCGGGTGTGCGACTATGGGGCATCTTCAAACGCCATCAGGCCGCACCGAAGTATTTATTGAAGGTGGAGCTTAGGGGGTCAGGCCTTGAAATGTGAAATGATTTAATATTCCATGAATTTTTCGATAGAGTGTGGGGCCGGACCTCAACTTTTCCGCCGCAGACGTCATGCCGCAAGCCGTTAATGAGGGCGACCCGGAAATCAACCGGCAAAGGAATCTGCCTCGCGGTAATGCCGCGGCAATAGAAATCAACGGGGTAACCGCGGGCCGCAAGTCGCAGGAATGGATTCTCTATACCGGCCAAACCGGCAGTATGAATATTTATTACCAGCCGTAAGCATGTTGAAAATGCATTAGAGTTTTTGTATGACGATTTCTCCTTTTGGCATTCCCGGGCAAATTATGTAATGAATAAGAAAAAGGGGCAGAGTGAATTAAAAAGTAAACGGGCGCTGTCCCTATTTCGCGGCGTTTTGGTTCTATGAGGGACGTTGAATAATCAAAAGAAAGATTATTAAAATGTCTATTCGACAAAAACAATTAATAGTTGCTTTGAGCAGTGGGAAGCTGGTGGGAAAAGCGAGAAAGCCATTTTTTCTTTTCGCTATAGTGATGATATTGGGTGGGTGCGTTAGTTTGCCCTCAGTAAAATATTTAGCTCAAGAAACCAAAAATAAGGCAGGCGCAGAAAGAGTTTTTAATTACTCGTATAAGGAGGTTTTTTATGCCTCCGAAGATGCAATGCAAAATATCGGTAGTCCATCATCTCTTTTTGTTAGAGAAAGCAGTCTTGATGAAGGATATATTTTAGCAACAAAAGGCAGCGGTAATAGTATATTATGGGGAAGTTTTGTGATTGTTGTTGAAAAATAGATGAAGAAAAAACAGTGGTTAAAATAAGAGTATTTCGTAATGTTGGAATGGATTCCATTTTCAAAGCTTTTTTTAAAGAGACAGAAAGGATATTGGCAAGAAAGTAAAATGAAAATAGGGTTAGAGTCAGAGTGAATTTAGGGTGGCAGAATCGCGAGGGGAACGAAGAGAATGCTTAAAAAATAGACCTAATTCCCATTGCTTTTAGGATTTAGCCTATTAGGGGCGCGGATAATTAGAAGAAAAAAAGGAGAGATATGAGAAAAGTTTTTATTTTAGCTTTTATTGTTTTACTTGTTATGGCGGTAAATTCCGCTCAGGCCGTTACAATAGACTGGGCAAGCTCTGTTTATGATTCAAATGCTTTAGATGCGAACAGGGTGTTAGGTAGGCCCGATGGCATGCATGCGATGTTTGGCAATAATGCAGGTATCATACGAACTGCTACATATTCAGGATTCGGCAACGGAGATAGCATAGAATATAGCGATATAACTTTAGCAAATTTACTTGGAACCAGCAATGAAATATTGGCTAAGGCCGATTTTTTTACTACGGAGTATAGCGGCGCAATCGGCCCTTATGAAAGTGGTACATGGCTATTTAGCGATGGGAGTAATTCTTTTAGTCTATTTTTTGATAGCGTTTACCCTGATGCATTAGCGCCTACGGTAACATGGGGCACTATTACCAATTCAGCATATGCTAATTATTTCGGTTTTACTAACACTGCCCGCGATATAGGGGGTTGGGGATATTTATTATTTGATATTAATGGATATTCAAATGTTAATGTTGCTTCACCTAATTTTAGTGTAACTCTCAGCGCTACTGATAACTGGGGGCCAACATCCCCAGACCCAGATGTAATGGGGAGAATTCAATCTATTCCTAATCCTGTCCCTGAGCCTGCCTCTATACTATTGTTTGGTATCGGTGGCTTAGCAATGGCAGTATTAAAAAAGAGGAAAAAAGCCGCTACTCTAAATCTTGGGACAAGGGTATGTAAAATCTAAAGGCAATTCTCTGAGGTATGGGAAAAGGTGGTCAGAGTGAATTTAGAATGGCAGAATCGTGAGGGGAATGGAGAGAATGCTTAAAAAATTAACCTGACCCCTATGCCTTAAAGGTATCTATTAGGGCAATCCGCTACGTACTTTTAAATCCTGTAAAGGTAAATCTTAGGAAGAAGATGGCAAGGCGTAATAAGAAAGAGAAATAAGTATTGTTACCAGATTTCCCATGGCGCATAAGACAAAGATACTAAACAATAAATTAAGAAATATTGAATTCGTTGTATTAGATTTGGAAACTACAGGGTTATCAATTTATGAAGATCGAATAGTAGAGATAGGAGCAGTTAGATTTAAAAATGGCAGAAAAATTGATGAATTTCATTCATTGATAAATCCTCGAAAACCAATATCTCCATATGCAAGTAAAAAACATGGCATTTACAATCATAATGTTTTAAATGCACCGACTTCACGCGCCATCAGAAAGAATTTCTGCCATTTTATAGAGGGTTGCGTTTTGGTAGGGCATAACATAATAAAGTTTGATCGTCATTTTCTTTATAGAGAGTTAAGCGTCACAAAAAGCACGTTGTTTGTTGACACGCGTGATTTATCAAGGCGGTTGTTTCCTGAGAAGCATGGTCATTCTCTCGAAGCGGTTGCTAAACGGTTAAAAATCAGAAACATGCAAGCTCATAGGGCGCTGCACGACGTAAAGGTAACTATGGATGCATTCTTAAAATTTATAAAATTGGGAAGGGAAAAGTTTAAAATCTTGCAGGATATCACTTAAATTAAAATTATAAATATATGATAACTCATCTATCCGTCAGATTATGTTGGCACGATGCGGGCTGGAATGGTCGGATATGCAAAAACCCTCAAAAGAATAGATATTGCATTAATCTTGATCACATAAGAAAAAATAGAGATCCGGAGTTTGAATCTTTTGAGATAGCAAATAAAGGAAAGTGTGTTGCTGATTTTGATTACGAGGAGGTGCACGTTCCATGTCGAAATGAAATCTGTGTATTTTCGCCAAAAGGATACATAATCAAACACTATCATCCTCTGCGAAAAATTCCTGGATATGATCTCGCGCCTTGCACAGAAAAGTTTTTTCCTTATGCTTTGTATCCTGCGCCTTATCGCTGGCTCATGGTTAAGCATTACGATAACATACGGAAAGAAGAAAAACTTAATTTGAGAGACTTAAGAGACGAGGATAAGTACTCTTTTGATTCCGAGGGAAAAAATAGGGTGCCAAAAACGTGGATAGATAATAGTAATTTGCAAGAAAAGATTTTGAATCATTTCTGGGATAAAATTATCGAAAAGAAATCTCTCGTTGTATTTTACCTTAATTCAACGCCTGCCGCAGAGGATACTCGGAGGGTTATTGCTGGTTTGGGGCGCATCAAAGAGAAGTGTAAAATGTCGCGTTTCGGAAATTCAAAAGAACGCCCTGGCCCTAATTATGTATGGCAGCGTCAACTTATACAAAATTATCCGACAGAAGGCTTTAGATTGCCGTATCAAGAATATCTAGAGCAAGGGGTGGACACCTCAAAGATCATTGTAACGGCACCTGAAAATTTTGAAAATGAATTTAAGTATGTAGCCGAACATGTTTCAGATGGCGCAATGTTGGCGGTTACTGAAAAACTCGTTAAAGTTGTTGATGTCATTTTGGAGGATATATCCGAAGGGTGCGTTAAGCTAAATGAGGATTGGTTAAAACATAAGCACTGGCTTCAGAAAATTATTGGGGAACTTTGGAAAAACAGAGGACAGTGTCCCGGTGTCGGGAGCGTTCTTCAGTTCCTGGGATTTAATAGAGGCATGTTTTATCATCAGGATGTTTTAATGCCCCTTGAAAATAAAAATGAGAATGTTTTACAATATACTTTAGATATATTGGATAATAAGCGGGTGCCAGATAAAGGGTATCAAAATGATTTTGAAAGTGCAAGTCCAAAATGGAAGACTTACTCGTCTGACAAAAACCGCAGAGCCATGCTTGAGCTGCTAATGCGTATGGAGCTTTCCGAAGATCAAGTGGAACGTATAATCAAGGGCGATATGCGCTACGAATGCGGTATTAAACTTTCAGAGTCGCAAATTATAAATAATCCATATCTCATTGCGGAATATGACAAGGGACAAATCGATAATAATGGAAATGTTGTTTCTGAGAAGATTTCCCTTGATATTGTTGATCAAGCAATGGTTCCTTTGTTTCTTTCTCCTACTAAAATAAAACCAGACGACGATCGTCGTGTACGAGCGTTAATGATTGAATCACTCAAGAATTCTGCTGATAAAGGGGATACATTATTAGGTATGGGCGAATTACTTGATAAAGTCCGCAAACGGTTTGTTGGCGATAGGGGTTGCCGACTTGATCTGTTCTTATTGAAAGCAAATAAAAGCTTTTATGAAGACCGCCTAGTCTTTATAGGTGATAATGATAACTTCGTTGCCTTAAAAGAGATACGGTCTTTAGAAGGAATAGTATCGGCAGAGATTAAGGAATTAATGAATGGTTCTTATGGCATGAAGGCGCCTGATTGGAACAAAATAATTGATAAACGTTTTGGCAAAGTTAGCAAATCTAAACTTAGTCTTGCGCTTGAACGAAAAGCTCGCTCTGAGAAAATAACAGTTTTGAACACACTCTTTGCTCATAAATTCTCGGTTCTTACAGGTAGGGCTGGTACCGGCAAGACTGAAGTATTGAATATTTTTATAGAAGGTTTATTAAGGAAAAAAGAATATATGCCCGATGATTTCTTGATTTTAGCCCCAACTGGTAAGGCGCGAGTTCGTATTAAAGGTTTGATAGGAAAAACTATGTCTAAGACACAATTGAATCCTCAAACAATTCACCAACATCTTAACAAACATGCTTGGTTTGATCAGAATTTTGAACTTAAAGAATTAGGAGGGCAAAAAACTTTTGCGAAAGTGGTAATAGTTGATGAATCTTCGATGATTCCGGTTGATTTATTTGCAACGTTGCTAAAATCAATCGATTTTTCTAATGTAAAGCGGTTTATCCTCGTCGGTGACTCGAATCAATTGCCGCCTATCGGTCCTGGGAGGCCATTCGATGATATAGTTAGGTGGTTGAAGGACAACGAGGAATATCGTAAGCATCTTGGTAATTTGCAGCAGAGAGTGCGAGCACAAGGAGCAAGACAGCGTTTGTCTTAGACTTGCAGACGGGTTTCTTAGAGACTTTAAATCGAAAGATATGGAAACTCTTTATATGGCTATAGAGAGAGGTAAATTACATAAAGATGATGATTTATATTTTAAAGAGTGGAATAACCATGATGATCTTCTCTCAAAACTCGAAGAGGTCTTGCGTGTAATCGGTATTACTGATTACGATTCTTATAAAAAAAGTGTCGGTATAACAGATAGAGATTTGAGCAAATGCGAATCTTGGCAAGTTTTAAGTCCAGTAAAGCACAAAGAAATCAGCGGAACTATTTCATTGAATAATTATTTGCAGAATAAATTTTTATCTGAAACCCTTAAGAAGTGGCGAGCGCGTCAATATTATGGTCAAAACGCAAGATATCCTACTCCCTTTGGGAAAACGAAGGACATTGTTCATGAGGATAAAGTTATTCAGGTGCGGAATACTAGAAAGATAGAATGCTATCCGGCGAATCATAATAGTTATGTTGCAAATGGAGAAGTTGGCTTGGTCCGATTTCCCTTCAATCATTTTACTGACCGTTTAAACGTAAGCTTTTCTGATCAACCAGAGTTCAGCTATACCTACTACAATGGTGAAGGGGAGCGTAGCGTTGAGCTAAACCTAGATTTAGCATATGCGATTACTATTCACAAATCCCAGGGTAGCGATTTTGATAAAGTGATACTTATCATACCCGAAAAAGTACATAATATTTCCACAGAAATGATGTATACGGCATTAACACGCTTCAAGGAAAAAACCTATCTTTTAGTGCAAGGTGGAATCAATACCCTGCAAAAATATCGTCATGCAAATAGCTCGGCAACTAACTGGCGTAATACATTTTTATTTAAGCTTGCTGTTCGTGACGATATTCAAAATATTCCTTATGCTGAGAATCGAATCCATCGAACTAAGAGCGGTTTCTTGGTTCGTTCAAAATCAGAAGTGATCATCGCGAACGAGTTAATTAATGCAGGGATATCTTTATCCGAGGAGAATTATGAAACTAAATTGCTTTCCAAAAAAATTCAGTATGATTATAAACTACCCGATTTTACATTTGTACATAAAGGGAAGCAATTCTTTTGGGAGCATCTCGGAATGCTTTCTTTCGAAGCTTACCGGAAAAGTTGGGAAGATAAGCTGAAGTGGTATGAAAAAAATGGATATAAAAGAAATCTTATTGTGTCTCAAGATGGTCCTGGCGGAAGTATAGATTCGCGAGATATTGATGCAATTATTGAGAAAACTCTCGGCTTGAAAATAATGAAAGATGATATTTTTAATTTAGATAGCTTGGAAGAATCACAAAATGTCGAGTTTAAATCTTCTATCTCATGGGATTATAACACACAAAAGAAAAATAGAGATTTAGAAGTCGCTATCGCTAAGGTTTTCTCTGCGTTCATGAATAGCAGTGGGGGATTGTTACTCATCGGTATTGACGACGGTAAAAACGTATTAGGCATAGATTGCGACCTAAAAACATTAAAAAAACAAAACGAAGATGGGTTTAATCTTAAAATAACGGAAATAGTTAGTAATTTTATTGGCAAAGAATACTGTCAGTTAATACGATTGGAGTTCAGAGCAGTAGACAATAAAAAAATAGCGCTTATTCATATTGATAGAGCCGATGAGCCAACATTCGTAGGATACAATAATGACACTATATTTTATATTCGTACTGGTAATTCTGCTCAACCTTTGAATACTAAAGAGGCCAGTATCTATATCAAGAAACACTGGGGATAAGCAATTTTAATCCTATAGAAGTCAGTCGAAAAGAATAATAAAAAAAAGGGAACGCATAGTCTCAATTTCTTTGCTAGAGTAGAAAAAGGAGACTATGCCGTAACTGCAACAGGAAGGCAAGGACGTGAAGATTTGTATGGCAGAATGCTCCAAGAGCATAAATAAGGAGGGGGGAGTGTTGTTTAGAATAGACGCTAAAGGTCGCTACTTTCAAATTAAACAAATGCCTTTTCAAAAAGAATATGCTCAGAGGAAACTAAGGCTTAAAAAAGGAGAATTTGAAAAGGTCTATGGTTTCTTAGAGTTAGAAATAGATAAACCGTTTTCTGTTGCAACAAAATATCCAAGAAGAAACAGACACGCTTGGGGAGGGGCACTAAGATATTTGTATTTATCTACAGGGAAAAATGTTAAACAAGCTGGTTATTTCTTGGGTATGATTATGATGGATGTAACGATTCATATGAGGAGTAAATGGGCGTGTATTAAAACAAACATCATTGCACATACACCTAGAGATTTTGAAACGAACTATTACTTTAAACCAACTATAAGGCAAAAGGATAAAAAATGAGAAATAAAATAACTTAGAGACCAAAAGTAAATATCCTATTATAAATCTGATTGAGATTAAGTGAATCCCGGATAGTCCTACTTTTTTCAAAGTTAAAGGAGATAAAATGGAATTTAAATGCCCATTATGTAAGCAGTCTGTATCGCAAGAATTATTTGAGAAAATAACCGGTATTTGGAGAGAGCGTCGTGTGGCTGAAAAGCGGCTTAAGGAACAAGAAAAAGAGCTGATTAAGCAAAAAAAAGAATCACAAAAACAATTTGAGATTGAAAAGAAAAGGTTAAAATCAGAGCAAAAAAATATTATTGAACAGAAGCTTTCCGCGGAAACTAAGAAATATGATACTAAGCTTCAGAAGTTAGAAAATGAGCGGAATAAATTAAAAAAAAGTTTTGAAGAAAGAATTTCTATAGCTGTAAGAAATGCCGAATCAAAAGCGAGAAAAGAAATAAATCGCGAGTTAAAGAGCAGAATGCAAGATTCAATTAAGAAAGAAGTTGAGAAAGTAACCGAGAAAACACAGAGAAACCTTTTTAGGGCAACCCAAACAATAGATGCTACCAGAAAGCAAATGTCAACTCTTCAGGCGCAAAACCTGAAACAGCAAAATCGTATAAGTAATCTGGAAACCCAGCTTAAAAATCAGACGACACCTCAACTTGAGGGCCTCCTTTATGAAGATAAGCTGATGGAAGCGCTTAAAAAAGATTTCCCAAATGATAATTTCACTCATACCGGTAAAGGGGGAGATATCTTGCATGAGGTTATTCACAATAAGAAACCTTCCGGATTGATAGTATACGAATGTAAGAGGGTAAGTCATTGGCAGAGCGCCCATGCTGAACAGGCATACAATGCCAGGATACAACGAAAAGCTGATTATGCGGTTTTAGTTACAAGTGCCGGTAAAAAAGGAACTGGGGGTTTCTTTGTTGAGAAAGGAGTTATTGTCGTAAGCCCCGGAGGCGTTCTGGCTATAGCTGCCATACTTAGAGAGCAAATTGTGAGGCTTGCCCAATTAAAATTGACTCAAGCGCAAAGAGAAGAGGCTATTGAGAAAACCCTGGAATATCTGCAAGGAGCTGAATTTAAGAATGCTTTGGACCTGGTTATCAGGAAAACGGTTGAAATGTATGAAGACTTAAAGAAAGAATGCCACGAGCATGTAAGG
>Ga0209417_1004546_pt1 | contig 16432 bp, 13 predicted proteins | sample RifGroF2_FD_184002 | JGI IMG/M metagenome (GOLD analysis project Ga0209417, IMG submission 184002) | Groundwater microbial communities from Rifle, Colorado, USA - Groundwater F2 (SPAdes) (version 2) | ecosystem: Environmental > Aquatic > Deep subsurface > Groundwater | place: Rifle, Colorado... | reverse complement strand
TATGGAAATGGCATTTGCCTCTACCAATGCCCCGCTTTTACGAGATATGGCCTCTAAAGGAAATGCAGCCGCAAAAAAATTTATCAACCTAAAGGCACGTCCGGAAAGAACTCTAGCCGTTATTCAGGTAGGTATTACGCTTGTCGGAATTCTGTCCGCAGCAGTTGGCGGCGCAGAAGTTGAGGAGACTATTCTTCCGTTTCTGCAAAAATATTTAAATGTTTCCGGTACAACGGCAGAAATTCTTGGAATCGCACTTTTCGCCATCCCTTTTACCTTTTTTACTGTTGTTATTGGTGAACTGGTGCCGAAAGCCATTGCAATCCGCTATCCCGAAGAAATATCGTTAGCCTCAAGTTATTTGTTAACCCTTATGACAAGGATCGCCATGCCCGTTGTCCATATCCTTGAACAATCAACGGTAAGACTTCTTTCCTTGTTAGGCATTCGACCGGCCGTTCTTTCCGAGGACGGGGTATCAGAACTTTCCCTAAAATCTCTACACCCGGTTCATAGGGATTATATTTTGAATTTATTTGCATTGCGCTTTAAGAAGGCGTCTGAAGTTATGCTTCCCTTTTCCAAGGTCGTTACCGTTCGTAGTTCTATGGGCAAAGAGGAAATACTAAAAATTATTATTGCCTGTGGGCACACAAGACTCCCTGTCATAGCTGATGAAGCCGAACCGCAAATAGTCGGCATCCTTCACACAAAAGAATTTGTGGCTATGATGGACACCAAAACAGAATTTTCATTAACCAGCTTACTCCGAAAACCATATTTTGTCGATGTCAACGAATCCATTCTCAGAATACTCAAGAATTTTCAAGGAAACCGAATACACATGGCCTTAGTGCGCCAAGGTACTCAAGTGATAGGTATCATAACATTAGAAGATATTTTAGAAGAAGTTGTGGGTGAAATTTATGACGAAGACGATGACGGAATGGTAAAGAAGATCTGGGGGCAACGAATTGGTACGAGAAGATATTAGACTGACAGACTAAAAGTCATCTTAAAAATCCAACAATTTGTTTTTACACAAAGGAAAATGTGAAGTCGGTTGGAGCCTGGGGTCTTGAATATTGACTTTTGAAAGATACCCCACACTAGCTTTGGGATACTGTCTCAACAATTGACGGATGAATTTGGCAAAGGCTGGACTCAGCGCCAATTATGGAATTGTTTGAGCTTTGCAGAAGCTTTTCGTGATGTTGAAATTGTGAACTCCTGACACGCAACTACAGAAAGACCTCCCGGTCTCTTCCCTCCTGTTTCGCCTTATAGAGAGCAGAATCAACCCTCGAGAGCAGAGTGTTGACATTGACATCCTGTTCTCTCAGCGTTGCCACACCTGCGCTCACGGTAATTGTTATTTCGTGCCCCAACCCTGCAATCTTCTCACCCTTGATATGGGTTCGAATTCTCTTCGCGACCTCCACGGTCTCTTCCATGGACAGGTACGGCGAAACGACCAGGAACTCTTCGCCGCCTAATCTCCCAAGAAGGTCATAGTCTCTAATGCTCACCTTGATACGGTCTGCAACTGTCTTCAACACGTAATCGCCAAAGGGATGCCCAAACGTGTCGTTTATACGTTTAAAGTAATCTAAATCAAGCATTATCAAACTCAACGGATTTTTCGTCCTCCTCATCCTCTGGAACTCCGCTTCAAATCGTTCTAAAATGTGACGGCGGTTGAAAATCTTCGTCAGTTCATCTGTAATAGCCATCTCTTCCAGACGTCCGTAGAGAACCGCCAATTGTTTTGCCAGTTTCCATATCAAAAAGTAAATCATAGCGATAATAAGGATAACGGTAATGCCGGTAAGAATGGCTATCATCACCCTGTTCTTCCTTATTTCTTTTGTCAGCTTATCCAAGGGAATGTCGATACTGATTCCTCCGCGGATATCGCCTATTTTATACCCCTGATTTTCATGGCAGTGCAAGCACGGATGCTCAACATACAGAGGTGCCATATAACGAAAAAGGATACTTTCTCCTGTTCTGTCTATTTCGCAATAGTCTTTAAACCCTTGATCGAATTGGCCGAAAGCCTTCTTCTCAAAAACGTTCGGTGTGTTATTTGGATTTACAGGCTTAAGACTGGTAATATGAAACTTTACCCCCGTCTGTTCTTCCAACAAGCGAGACATTTCCCGTGTCATCATCGCAGGATTTCGCATGGTAAGTATCCTGCCTCCTTCACACCTTACATCGGGTTCTATACCGATATCCCTGAGGTAAACGTTGGATTCAACACCTTGTTTCTTTTCTACATAAATGCCACCGTAATTCGCATTCCACTTTCTGGCATTGACTATCAAACGAAAATATGAGGAAGCCTGCTCCTTCACCGTTTCAAACAGTAAGTTATTGCTTCTTATATAAAAGCCCAGAAAGAGAATGCAAATGGTAAAAGAGACGATGAAACTGAGTGAAAACAGAAACACTTTAAACACCTTCAGTTTTTTAAAAGGCAATAGTTCCATGCTGTTCCCTCACCTGTGGTTTAATTTGCTTTTTCAAAAATAAAATGGCAATAATACCGTAACGCTACCGCCGTAGCCGCAATTGCCTCCAGTTCTACACAGCACATCAACCAACCACAAATCGCCAATATCCACAAACCTATTTGATCGATTTTATAATCTGGTAACCTCTCCTGTTGATAAGTTCTGCATTGCCAAACATGGTATTCATAAATTTATAGTGCCATGCCGCTGTTTTGGCCACAATAAAAGCCCTTCCCCCTGGTTTCAACGCCTTGTATGCAGCACTAATAAAGAGTTCTGAAATTTTGTAATGAGAAAAATAGGGCGGGTTGCCTGTAAAAAGGGTGAATCCGCATTCTTCCTCTATCCCAGTATCACTCATCACTACTTCATAGCGTTCCAGGCCGTTGAGCTGACAATTTTTATCCGTTATATAGACAGCACGTGAGTTTGAATCTACAAAGCAGATCCTGCTTACGTCCTGGTTTACCCCAATCGATATCCCAATGGCTCCACATCCACAACCCATATCAAGTACCGCATCGCCTTTTTGAGATTCCCCACCTGCAACTTCCGCCAGGGCGAGCGCACCCTGATCTATTTCCCTGTGTGAAAAGACGCCGGGAATGGTAAAGAGACGAACCGGTTTTTTCCCAAAAATTGTCATGACAAACTCCGCCTGAAAATCCCGTATCCTTTTCAGTTTTTCCTTTTTTTTGGCTGCTATACAGCATCCTGTCTTGCCCTGGGAATAAAGGGAAAACCCCCCAAAGAGTTTTTCGACCTGATTGCGAACCCATGAATCATTCCCTTCTATGGAAAAAAAGCATTTCCCAGCCATGTGCAGCGCCTGGTGAATTTGTTGCATTAAATCCAGCGTTAATTCTCTTGTGGCGCCGCCTTTTGACAATTGGAGAAAAATTACATCAAAAGTGTCTTTCTGCTCCACATAGGGCTTACAGCAAACGGTAACGGAGGAAACCTTGTTGTTTAACAAGTTTCTCCTGATTTTGCCGGCATAATACAAGTCCATGCAATAGATAGAGATCTCCGATTCGGGATATAAGCCTCTCGCAATAATTCCAGAAACCCCTGTCCGGTTTTCCAGAAAAAGAATCCTTTGGGGATTGGCAAGTCCTCTCATAGCCTCAATAATTTGTATCTCGGTAATATTCAGGCCGGAACGGGAGAGGACCGTGTATTTGTTAGCCAGAAACGATTCTTCTTTTACTGAATTTTCATTTTCCTGGTCTGTAATGACAATGTGCATATCGCCTGCCTGTTGGAATATTCTAATAGTTGTATCAATTTAGTTTTTTGTAACAATAATAATTTATCCCCTAGCGTAGAGACAGGTTTCAAACCTGTCTCTACGATTACGGGGTCTTGCATTCTGCCTCTCGCTTCATCCTTCTCCGTTTCCCCCTTGATCCCTTGCAAGTTTTCGATTTCGCAATCTGCAATCCGCAATCTATTTTTTTCATCCTTCATCCCTCCCATTCTCCACCCCCTCACCCCCGCCAGCGGGGGACAGATGGTTGCCATGGGCGTAAGGGTTGATGGCAGTTGTCCAATCGGCGAGGGTAAAACAAGCGCCTGTCTCCCTTCGGAGGGGGATTAAGGGGGAGGAGGTTAAACAACCCTCCTCCGCATAAAGTAAAACGGCAATGATACAATGATTGCTGCCGCGGTTGCCGTTATTACCTTCAGTTCTACATGACATATCAGCCAGCCACAAATCGCCAATGCCAGAACAGGAATACAGTACCCACCGGGTATCCTGTAATTCCGCTCCAACTCAGGCTTGTATCTTCTCAGTACAACAACGGCCAGACAGGTAGGAATATACTGGAGAATACTTACCATAACACTGGCTGCAACCAGATATTTGAAACTGCCTGTCAAGCTTAATAAAAGCGTTAAGGCCGTGTTGGCTATAATAGCCAGATATGGCGTGTGATACGCCGGATGTATTTTAGAAAATATTTCAGGGAAGAATCCATCGGCTGAAAGGACGTAGAGACTGCGTGGGCTTGTCAGGGCAATGCCTGCATTAACGCCGCCAATAGAGAGCAATGCCCCTGCACCAATAATCACGCCGCCTGCCGTCCCCATAAAATATCGCGCCGCATCAGCAAGCGGCTTATCAGACGCAGCAAGACCGGGAAACGTCCCTGTCGCGACAATCTGAATAACGATATATAAACCTGTTGCCAGCAGCAGCACAAAGAACAGTACGCGCGGAATGTCCCTTTGAGGATGCCGCATCTCCTCCGCAGGCACCACGACAAATTCGAATCCTGTATAGGCATACAGCGCCATAATGGCTGCTGCGTTAAAATTTCCACCATCGTGAAACTGAACTAAATTTTGCTTCTTGATAAAAAAGAATCCAACACCAATGAAAATAAGCAAAGACAGGAGTTTGCCTATGGTAAAAAAATTGATTGTCCTTGCCCCAGGTTTAACACCAAAAAAATTGATGGCGCTCAACCCTACTATCAGAATCGTAATAATTGTCTTGCTTAACCATCCATTCTCTGTCGGTAAAAAATACTCTAAATAAAGCCCAAAACCGCTAGCGACCGATGCCCAACCGATAATAGACGAAAGCCACATCATCCAGCCCACCAAAAACCCCGCAAACGGCCCGAATGCCTCCCTGGCATACAGATATGCGCCGCCTGTCTTGTTGTACATTCCCCCCATCTCTGCAAAGCACAGGGAAATGATGAAACAAAGGACTCCGCACATAGGGAATAGCCACAGCGCCGCATCACCGGCTAAACTGCACAGTTGCCCCGGTAATAAAAAAATACCGGCGCCAACCACGCTATTAATCCCCAGGCAAATCACATCAAAAAAACCCATCGCACGGGTAAGTCCCTGATTCTGCGTATGAGACTGTTTTATGTGCTGATCCATAGTTTCAGATTGACGAATGGCCATTACGATATATAATTAACTAGGAGTCAGATGTCAGAAGATAGATATCAGAAGTTATAGTAAACGTAATAAATAAATTTCCATTGAATGCCTGTCATTCCGAGCAAAGCGAGGAATCTTAAGATTTCTCAGTCGCTCCGCTCCTTCGAAATGACAACTTTCTTTTGACGTTTACTATACAATTTAATTCTAGTTTTTTATTTTCTTACTTCTGGCTTCTGACTCCCGACTCGTTTATTTACATAACTTATACAATATCTCTTTAAAAAGAAAAGGATTTTTATGGCACATTTAAAAACACAAACGTCTTTCCTGGTCTCTATCGTATTGCTTCTTTCCTGTTATAACATTGGGTGCGGCAAGAAAGATTCCGGCACACAATCCACAATTCAACATGGCGTTTCCACCAAGTTTGAAGGCGAAGCCCCCTCAGTTCATAAAAAATCAATGGTAGACGAAGAGATTGAAAAAAACAAAAGACTGCTGGAGTCCAATCCAACCGATGCAAAAATCCATTATAGTTTAGGTTTGCTTTACGACGAAAAGGGTATGTTCGATGAATCCCTGGATGCTTACAAAAAGGCATCGGAACTTAACCCTATGATGATAGAGTCTCTTGTGGGGCAGGGTACTATCCTTAACAAAAAAGGGAAATCAGACGAAGCCGTTTCTGTTTTCAAAAAAGCCATCGATATTAACCCTCATTATGCAGAGGCATACGAAGGATTGGGGCTTGTTTACATCCATAAGAAGCAGGAGGAAGATGCGGTCAAGTCCTTTAATAAGGCCCTTGAAATAAATCCAGGTCTTGTAAATTCGCGATACAATCTGGGCATCCTCTATGCAAAAAAGGCACAATTCAACGAGGCTATTGCAGAATGGACAAAAGGCTTAGAAATTAACCCACAAAAGACAGAGATTTATTATAATCTGGGCATCGCCTATACAAAAATCAATAAATTCGACGATGCTATTTCCGTTTGGCAAAAGGCATTAACGGTGCGCCCAGACATGGCAAACTTTCATTACAATATTGGACTGGCATATAAAGAAAAGGGAGACCTTGATAATGCAGAGGCATCTCTCAAAAAGACGCTTGAGATCGACCCTATATTTATTGATGTACACAAGGTACTCGAAGAAGTATATCGTTCTAAGGGAATGCTTGGCGATGCAGACCGTGAGGCTGAAATCTACAAAAGCAAGTCCAGTCCACACCATTAGATCCATAATCATTTAATATTGAGTAAGCACAAAATTTCAATGTTAAATCAGTGTTTATCCGTGGTTAATTTAATTGTATAGGAATTTTCATTTTATTTATGCTGATTACAGGGTGGCATGGATTATTCCCCTCTTGGGAGGGGTTAGGGGTGGGTTCCTTTCCCCGTTTTCACGAGGACAAGGGTCGTGCAATCTCAGTGAACATTTCACGAATTACCGCCTTACCCACCCCTAAATCCCCTCCCAAGAGGGGACTTTCTAACTTGAAAAATGCTAAATGAACTCCTGCGGCTACAGCACAAAAATCCCAAAAAGGCCATTGGCCTCATGTCGGGAACGTCGGCAGACGGCATAGACGCCTGCCTTGTGGAAATCTCCGGAAACGGCTTACATACAAGAATAAACGTCCTTGCCTTTGAAACTTACCCTTATGACGAGTCCACACGTACTGCCATCCTCGATACCTGCAATCCTGAAACAGGCACGGTTGATAAGGTCTGCCAGCTAAACTTTCACCTCGGAAAGTTATTTGCAAATGCGGCTAAATCCATTGCAAACAAGGCGCAGATTGCCATCCATGATATCGACCTCATTGGTTCCCACGGACAGACTATCTATCATATACCCAATCCAGCAACCGTGGAAAAAACAGATGACAGAAGTCAGAAGCTAGAAGCCAGAGGTCAGAGGGCAGAAGACAGAAGTAATAATTATATAGCGGTTCACCCCCACCTAAACCTCCCCCATCAAGGGGGAGGAATACAAGGGAACAATGAGTATTCCCCGCCCCTAGTGGGAGGGGTTAGGGGAGGGGGTGAACTGTTACATAATTTTAAAGGAGAAACGTGGGATTTACCACCCATTCGGTCTACGCTTCAAATTGGCGAACCTTCCGTCATTGCTCAGGAAACGGGCGTTACGACCGTGGCTGACTTCAGGCCAAGAGATATGGCGGCAGGAGGGCAGGGAGCGCCACTCGTGCCTTATGTGGATTTCCTCCTCTTTAGAGACAAAGAGAAGGGACGTGCCTTGCAAAATATCGGAGGAATTGCCAATGTCACCATACTGCCAAAGAACTGCGGCATCAATGACGTTATCGCCTTCGACACCGGACCTGGCAACATGATAATTGACCGCATTACAGAACTTGTCACCAATAATACCCATCACTTTGACGAAGGCGGCAAACTCGCAGAGAGGGGAAGGATTCATGATAGCCTTCTGGCTGTCCTCCTTGCACACCCTTATCTATCAAAACCACCTCCCAAGACCACAGGACGCGAGGAATTTGGGATATCTTTTGCGGACAACCTATACAAAGATGCCATACATTCCGGAATCAAAGATATGGATATTCTGGCAACGGTTACGGCCTTTACGGCACGCAGCATTGCAGATAGCTACAAACACTGGATTTTATCCAAACATCCTCTGTCCGAGATAATACTCTCAGGAGGCGGAAGCCATAATGATACCCTTATAAAATTCCTCAGACAATATCTCGAACCAATAATTCAGATACATTTAATCAACAAATTCGGCATCTCACCCAACACCAAAGAAGCCCTTGCCTTTGCCATCCTGGCCAATGAAACAATTTCCTATAACCCCAACAACATCCCCAGCGCCACAGGGGCAAGGGAAGCAGTCATTATGGGAAAGATTATCCCAGGTAAATTATAAACGCTAAAATATCCTTCATTGTATTAACCCTTTACACTTAATTCTTCCTTCACCTTCTCAGCTAAGAGTATTTTCAAAAGAGACTGATACGGCACATCTCTTTCATTCGCCAAGACCTTCAGTTTTTCAATAAGAGACTCAGGCAACCTAATTGATATTGACCTGGTAGAAGGCTTTAGCCCTGGAAGTAATACCTTCTTAGCCTTTGAATAATCTACATATTCAGTGGAATCATGCGTTGACCAAAACTCACGTTCTTCATCCTCTGTCCTAAATTTTGGTGTCTTTTTCAGTTTGCTCATATATTTTTCTCTCCTTCTTGTTCATATCCCTTGCGGATATAACCCTTATTTTACTGCCCCTTGTGGTAAACACCAAAAATAACAATCGATGGCTATTGGTCGTCTTACCAAGAACATAGTAACGTGGCTCTGTTACAGAATGCGGCTCATCCTTTATTACTACCAGCGGATCATTAAAAAAGACTTCTTCACATTCTATATGAGTAACATCGTGTTTTTCCCAGTTTTTGGTAATATTGCCTTCGTCCCAGTCAAAGCCTTTAAGATTTGATAATATGTCCATTTGTTTTTATTAACCCTGTATGTAATAAATATATACACAGGGTGTTACGTAGTCAACTTAAAATCCGACTTTCAAAAAAATAGAGCGCATCCAAACAGGTAAAAATACTCTGTTACCCCCTCGACTATTTTCTTGATAAATATTTCTTATCTTTTTATACTTAGTAATAATAAAAAAACAAGCCACAGCGATTATTTTGAAAAGGCTGCATGAAATTCCCTTTTTCTTACATAGAAGCGGGTATTGAAGACGATTTATATTTTCTGTGGTCAATTTTGACAATATGATTTTTAACCAAAAGGATCCGTGCATGAAATCAAAATCAACGTCCAGATATTTATTGATTACATTCCTCTCCTTATTTTCCATCTCCTGCCTCTTCATTCTTCTTAATAAAACTTTTGGACTGGAACCTCATTTTGAAAAACGGGCAGAGAAAGACGACACCACTTATAAATTTCGCCTGCCAGGAATCGTTAGTTCCTATGTCAACAGGCTGTATGTAGACCCTGAACGTATCAAAACGGTGGAAATGCTCAAAGAGGCCCTTTCGTGGCAGGAAAGGCTTATACCAGAAGTATTAACCGATTTTACAGAAAAAACCAATACCGAAACAGTAACCGTAGATGATGTCTCAAAAACCTTTGATCTGGCCAAGGTTCGACGTACTAAAGATATGGTCGAAATTCTCCAAGATGCCCTTACGTTTATCAACTCATACCGTCAGCCCAACGATACCATCACCGCAAACGATATCGAATACACGGCTATCAACGGCATGCTCACACAACTTGACCCTCACTCTATTATCCTGCCGCCGAAAGAGTTCAACGAATTCAAGATCGGTACGACCGGGAAATTCGGCGGACTGGGGATGGTTGTGGGATTACGAGATGGTATACTAATGGTAATCTCGCCAATTGAGGGCACACCTGCGGCAAGGGCAGGCATGAAGGCAGGCGATAAGATTATCGAAATTGACGGAGAATCTACCATCAACATGAATCTTACAGAATCTGTTGGGAAATTACGCGGGGATCCAGGCACACAAGTCGTACTCTCGGTCATGACAGAAAAGGCAACAGAACCAAAGCAGGTCACTTTGAAACGAGAAATTATTGCTATCCCCACCGTTGAATCTGCATCTCTGGATAACGATCTTGGCTACATAAAAATAAGAAACTTTCAGGACGACACCTCTCAATGTCTCAACGAGCACATGAAACGTCTGAAAACATCTAATAATAAAATAAAAGGGTTAATCATCGACCTGCGTAATAATTCCGGTGGACTGCTGGACCAAGCAATAGAAGTTGCAGATAAATTTCTCGAGAAAGGTCCCATTGTTGTCACGGTAGGCCCCAGCGGACATCCACGAGAGATACAGGAAGCCAGAAAAACAGATACAGACGAAGAACCTTATCCTATTGTAGTACTTGTTGATGCAGGGAGCGCCTCTGGCGCTGAAATTGTTGCCGGGGCGCTTAAGGAAAACAATCGCGCCGTAATCGTAGGAGACAGAAGCTTTGGCAAGGGTTCCGTACAACAACTCATTGAACTTATGGACGGTTCAGCGTTAAAATTGACTATTGCCAAATACCTTACTCCCTTGTTCACCGATATACAATCGGTCGGCATTACGCCGGATATCAAACTTGTCCCTGCGACGGTAATAAAAGACAATGTCAATCTATTCCGCGGCATTGTTGCCCTCCGCGAAGAAGACCTTAAACAGCACCTCGACGAACACCCAAAAGGTGAAACCTCTTTTGCCGCCCTTAAATACTTCTTAGAAACAAAGGAAAAGGATAAAACGGAAGAACCCGAAGAAGAGGCGGGAGATCCTTATAAACTGCCAGATTTCAACACAGACTTTCACGTCCTTTTTGCTAAAAAATTACTCCTCAATACCGTTACACCCCAGCGGGAGGCTTTTCTGCAGAACTCTCTCCCCATCATAGAAGAAACGACCCGATTAGAGGAAGAGAAGATTGCCCTTGCGCTTCAAAAACTAGACATCGATTGGTCCACAGGCACAGGTACTGGAACCTCAAAATCAACTGTTTCTTATTCCACAAATCCGGCAAACGGACGGGGCAAGGCAGGTGAAAAGATTACCCTTACCATGACGGTGACAAATACTGGTGAAGCGTCCCTGTATCAATTACGAGGAATCTCGTCGAGCAAAAATGGACTCTTTGATAAACTCGAGTTTATTTTAGGGAAAATAGACAAGGGCGCAACGAAATCGTATTCAACAACGGTAGAAATTCCCAAAAATTCCCTGGACAGAGAGGATGAAGTAACCGTTAAATTCGATGAATTAAATCGCAATAACCCGAAGGATATTAAACTTAATATTATTACGGAGGCATTACCCCGGCCGCTTTTTGCTTATTCCTATCAGGTTCTTGACAATGCAAAGAACTCCTCAAAAAACAATGCAGACGGATTAATTCAGACAGGAGAGGACATCGATCTGTTAGTATCCGTAAAAAATATTGGCGAAGGTCCTGCCGAAAAGAATGTTATCACCTTGAAAAATTTGAGCAATAAAGAAGTTTTTATAAAAAACGGACGGGCAGAAATCGGATTATTAAATCCAGGAGAAATGAAAGAGGTAAAACTGTCCTTTTTTGTAAAAGAAACGATACCATCGGACAAATTTAATATGGACCTGCTCATTTCCGATTCTATCTTTGGAACGTTCCTGTCCAACAAACTTACTTTTCCCATCGTTGCGAGTAAATCCAAATTGACACAGGCATCCAGCATCCTGAAAATAGGTAGAAATCACACACCGCTTTACAGCGGGATGTCTTTTAATTCTACCGTGTTATCGATGATGAAGGAAGGAACTATTCTCATGTCCGATGCAAAAAATTCAGACTGGTTCCGCATAACACTGCCAGACAATCGACACGGCTGGGTCTCTGCAAAAGAAGCCGTAGAATTGAATGGCGCAGAAAATAAACCAAACACCCTGGAACCTTTTATACAACGAATACCGCCAACGATTACCTTGAGCAAATCTCTATCGACCATATTGTTCGGAAACGATAGATTACCATTAACTGCCGTCATAGAAGACGATATAAGCGTGAAACACGCTTATATCCTCATCAACAACGATAAGGTCTATTACAAGTCCAACAAAATTGCCACACCCAAAGAACAAACCAGGCTCGAAATCAACACAGACGTACCGCTCAAGGAAGGTCCTAATGTAGTGACGATCGTCGCACGAGACGACCAGGACATGATAACCTTCAAATCCTTTGTAGCGACGAGAGCTATAACCGTTGCAAAAGCGCCGTAAACATAGAAAGTCCCCTCTTGGGAGGGGATTTAGGGGTGGGTTAGTCGGTAACTTCGTGAGATATTCACTGAGGTTTCACGATCAAGGAACCCACCCCTAACCCCTCCCAAGAGGGGAATAACCCATGCCATCCTGCGACCCGCATAAATAAAATGAAAATTCCTATACAATTAAATTTATTTTAATTTTTGATAATAGTCGCTCAGCACCTTTGCCACCTCTGATCGTGTAAAGGTAGGCGGTGGCGCCTCTCCAGAGCTCAACATCCTGCGCACTTCCGTTCCGCTTAAAATAACGTGATTGGACGAATCGTGAGGACACGTTTTGTAAGAGGCCATACCGTTACAGGATTTACAGTAGAATGTATGATCAAAAAATAGCGGTGTAATCCCTATTTCATGCGGATCAAATTCATCAAAGATATAATGAGCGTCAAACGTCCCGTAATAACTACCGACTCCTGCATGGTCTCTGCCCACAATAAAATGTGTACAGCCGTAATTTTTTCTCACCAGGGCATGAAAGATCGCCTCTCTCGGACCGGCATACCTCATAGCGGCAGGAAAAACGGACAACATAGCCCTATCCTTGGGATAATATTTTTCCAGAAGGATTTCATAACTTTTAATCCTCACGTCTGCAGGAATGTCGTCACTTTTTGTTTCTCCTACCAGGGGGTGCAAAAGTATGGCATCCACTATCTCCAGGGCACACTTCTGGATATATTCGTGCGCACGATGCACAGGATTACGAGTCTGGAATCCAACCACCCTTCTCCATCCCTTTTTTACAAACAACTCTCTGGTTTCAACCGGATCCAGCCTGTATACCAGGAAATTACCGGGTTTTGCCCTATTTACCACACTTACCCCGCCACCGAGCAGATATTCACCCATTTTGCAGACATAATCCACACCTGGATGCTTTGCATCATCCGTGCCATAGACCTCTAAAGATTCCTTCTGCTTGTCATGATGAAAAATTTCTTCCAGATGAAGAATCGCAACTACCTCGTTAGCCTGATCCATAAGGGCAACATCCTTCCCTGGTTTGAGTCCTTCTATCTTTTCTTTTGTTGCAGAAAGTACGATTGGAATCGACCATGGCAAACCATTTGACAGTCTCATATTGTCCACCACATTATCATAATCTGCCTTGCACATAAATCCTTCCAGAGGGCTCATTGCACCAACCGCAATCATATCAAGATCCGACATCTCCCGGGAATTAAGCTGGATTTTTTTCATATCATAGTGTGTAGCCTTATCCAGTAATGCTTCCCGTTCCTCCGTAGAGACGATCCTCTTTATAAGCTTTCCCCCATGAGGGTCAATATTCTTAACCATCTTTCATTAATCTCCTTTCAAACACCTTGCCTGAATAATAAATTCCTCTTGATGCCCTTCGGCATTCCAAACCGTCCAAATCGTTTTGTCGCGTTTCAGCCTCGCTTTTAATGAAGAGCCATTGCTGCAAGCCTGAAAAGGCAGTCTCAGCTCTATCGCCTGCACAGGACACTCCTTCACACAACAGGCACAAGTCCAGCAAGCAGACTGGTCACGAATCGCAGCCTTCATATTCTCCTTACGGTAGCATAAGTCCCCTGGACAGATGCGTTCACACCGTGCCTCGGATAATCCCTTGCAGCCGTTGCAAATATTTTCATCAATAAATATCCCCATCACACACCACTTTCGAAAATTGCCCTTTGTGCATCAAACACCTATTTTCCCAAATCAGATTGGGTTTTACTTTGCAAAACCCAGCGATTTTTCTTATATAAGCGAATTCATTACCCACCCCTTTATCCCCTCCCAAGAGGGGACTTTTTGATTCCCCTCTATTGGTAGGACAGACGTCCCCGTTTGTCATTATAATGTCAGGCGAGGACGCCTGACCTACCTTAAGGGTCAGGGGTGTGTTAGCTTTTTGTAAAATACCAATATAAACCGTATTTCTCACATACTGCTGTCTCATAAAGGAACATGAAATACAACACCCTCCCTTAGTCCCTCCCATCAAGGGAGGGAAAGTTTCCTCTCCCCTTGTGGGAGAGGTTAGGTGAGGGGGGGTTCGAGAAACTAGCTCAAAGGTCTTTCTACCATTTTTATTTCATCTGTTTCTGAATTATAAATAGAATTAACAAACGAAAGCCATCGGCTATCTTCTTTCTTCGGATAATCTAAGCGTGTCTGGTAGCATGCCCATCTCGTCTCTTTACGGTAGATGAGGTGTTCTACCAATACCCTTGCCACATCAACCCTATCAATACATTCCAATGCCTCAACCAGGTTATAATTATTTACGGCTGTCATGTCTTTCAGGCGTCCTTTGAGACATTTTAATAATCTTCTTGCCTCCAGCAGTCTCTCCTCATGAAGGGCATAATTCATGGAAATTCCTCCGGCATATTCATCCATAATCTTTTGCAGCCGTTCGCGCGCCTCCGATGGCGATATCCCCGACTTTTTCGTTAAAGGAGTCAAAACCCTTGATTTTTCAGTGTGAATTAGCTCGCTGTCTATGTCCTCCAAAGACACTCCTTTTATGTCTTCCAAAGCAGTCGTTGCAGCAATACGCGCCTCTACCCAGGTTCCACTTACATATTTTTTGGGTGCGCCGCCTGCCACCTCTCCTGCAGCATAAAGACCCTTTAAGGTTGTCCTTCTTTCTTTATCGATCCAGTATCCGGACTGACAATGACCGCCCACAACAAAAGGCTCAGTCCCCTGAATTTCCACAGGTTTTTTTCGAGGATCCATACCCTCGCTAGCCCACAAAAGGATGATCTGTGGATTCATATTCAAAAAATCTTCTTTGAGCCGCCGTTCATCTGCGTCATTCAATGTAGTCGTATCCAAATAGCACGGACCTCTCCCTGCCTTCGTCTCTTCAACTGTGGCCAAAAGCCTGTGCTGTGTGAGGCATTTATTTCCTCCCAGGTGTTTATAGTATAGTTCCAGATAATCTTCGCCGCGCGCATTGACCTGCTTTGAACGAACTCCAACAGCAATTGTGCCTGTTGGGGCGTGCACGTCTTTAACACGCAGTGCAATGAAGCGGTTCTCAAAGCTGGTCATCTCCGCTCCTGCGCGTATTCCCATGGCATATCCTGTCCCCGCATTCCACGGGCAGTACCACATCAGGTGTCGGGCTTCCCCGGGATTGTTAGGTCTATATATACCGGATGCTCCACCCGTAGCAACAATAACAGCCTTAGCGCTAACCACATAAAATTTGCCGTCCTTAATCCCGTATCCGAATGCCCCACAAACACGACCACCATCATAGATAAAGTTTGTCGCCACAATGCGATTCAACACCTGGGTACCGGTTTTTGCCACAGCCTCAGCCAGTATAGGCTTCAGCCGTTCACCCAAGATACGGATACTACGCTTCCCCCGTTTCTTGTAAGTACCGTCTTCATTCTTCTCAACAGGAAGCCCCATTTCTTCTACATCCTTAACTACCTCATTCAGCCCTTGTGCAATGGTATAGACAAGGTCCTTCCTTATCACACCCTCAAACTCCCGCTCCACATACGACACATAAGACTCAGGCGTCTGTCCGGAATGCAGGTACGCATTGATGGCGTTCAAGCCCATTGCAAGGCAGCCGCTGCGCTCAATATGCGCCTTTTCCATAATAACCACCCGGCAGTTTGGGGATTTTTTGTAAATCTCCACGGCGGCAAAACAACCTGCCGCCCCGCCGCCAATAATTAAAATATCAGCATCTATGTGCATAATACCCGTACCCGGAACATGAAAACAAAAAATAAATATTACTGATATTTTATTATCGTGTCAATTCTAAACTACTCTGTCTTTCTCATCTCAACCACGAATTCTTTGTCACTCAATAATCCTATAGCAACATTGGCTACCACAGGATCAAACTGAGTTCCGGAGCACCGTTCTAATTGGATAATCGTATTGCTCACTCCTATGCCGTTTCGATAGGCCCTGTCTGACAGCATGGCATCGACGGAATCAGCAACACCCAGAATCCGCGCTCCCAAGGGTATATCTTCCCCCATTAACCCGTCAGGATATCCCTTGCCATCGTACCGTTCCTGATGAAATCCAGCAATAGCCGATAAATCCCTAAAAGCTTCGATCGTATCCAGTATCTCCATCGTAATAATCGCGTGTTTTCTCATGAACGGTACGATGGC
>Ga0209417_1004544_pt1 | contig 16439 bp, 8 predicted proteins | sample RifGroF2_FD_184002 | JGI IMG/M metagenome (GOLD analysis project Ga0209417, IMG submission 184002) | Groundwater microbial communities from Rifle, Colorado, USA - Groundwater F2 (SPAdes) (version 2) | ecosystem: Environmental > Aquatic > Deep subsurface > Groundwater | place: Rifle, Colorado... | reverse complement strand
ACCAGATACCGGATACATTATGTCTAATAGTACTGTAACCACATGTTCCGGCATTTTTTATGATTCCGGTGGTTTTGGAAATTTATATCAGAATTATGAAGATTTAACCATGACTTTTTTACCAGATGTAGCAGGGAATAAACTTCAAATGGTATTCTCCACATTTGATGTTGAAGCAGAACCAAACTGTGCCTATGACTATTTGCAAATTTTTGATGGAAATTCTATCAGCGCACCATTAATAGGCAAATATTGTGGAGCTATTTCGCCAGGAACAGTGACTGCTACCAATGCCGAAGGGGCTTTGACTTATGTTTTTCATTCGGATGAACTTGTTACAGGATCAGGCTGGGACGCAACAATTAATTGTATTTCTCCAAATCCGGTACCTAATGATGATTGTCCCAACGCTGTTACACTAATACAGACTGCTACTTGTAATCCGACAAACGGTACCACTGTTGATGCGACTCAATCAATTTCTCCCATCACATGTGCAGGGTACACTGCCAATAGTGCAAATGATGTATGGTACAAATTTGTTGCAACATCTGCAACTCCTGATATTACTGTTACTGGATCTTCTTCATTTGATGCAGTTGTTGATTTGCGCTCTGGAATTTGTAACGGTACAAATATAAACTGTGCTAATGCTGTTGGGACAGGAGGAATTGAAACGATTAACGCTTCAGGGCTTTCTATCGGCTCAACCTACTACATAAGGGTATATTCGTATGCAACTGCTGGTACCTTTACAATCTGTGTAAATGATGGAACTGTGGGCATAACTCAAAATTCTACTAATTCAGAAGTATTGATTTCTCCGAACCCGACAACCGGAATCATCAATATTACAAATGCTGAAAATAATGTGATATGTATTTACAATATAATAGGAGAATTAATTTACAAACATAGTGCAACGAAAATGCTTACTCAGGTTGATATGTCGCAGTTTTCAAAAGGATACTATTTGGTTCAGGTTATATCAAAAGATCAATCAGTAATGAAAAGAATTAATTTAATTAAATAAAACTTAAAGATTATTTTACAAATATGACTCAAAACAAAAATTACAACTGGCAGGGAAAAACTATTTTGATAGTGGAAGATAATGATATTAATTTTCTTTTAACCAAGGAAATTTTGTTAAAAACAAAAGTTGTTTGTATTCGTGTTAAAGATGGTCCCTCTGCAATAAATTTAAGTCAAAAAAATATTAATATTAATTTAATTTTAATGGATTTAGCAATGCCAGGCATAGATGGTCTTGAAACAACAAAAAAAATACATGAAATAATTCCCAATATACCAATTTTAGGTTTTTCGGCATTAGATAATAAAGAAGAATTTATTGAAGTTGGAGCATGCGGGTTTATTCAAAAACCATTTGAAGTGCATGATTTTTTTTCAATAATAGATGAGCAATTTCAAAAGCAAAATTAAACAGCATTTATAAAAAAATACAATTATTAATCTTAAAAAAAACATTTATGAAATTCATTTTTAGTCTAATTTTCTGCTTAATTCTTGTTACGGGGTATTCGCAAACTCCAGTAAGTATTTTATTTATTGGCAATAGTTTTACTAATGGTAATTCAACAATAATAGATAATGTTAATACAGGAACTTTATCTATTCCGTATAAATTTAAGCAATTAGCAGTTACTGCCGGGTTTATTGTTGATGTTGAAATGTATTGCCCTAATGGAATTTATGTTTACGATTACAACGGACAAACAGGACATGCAAACCGAACAGAAACAGCCACAAAAATTAATTCAAAAAACTGGGATTATGTATTTGTGCAAGACAATCAGGGTTCTTATGTCTGGTCAGAGGGATACATGCCCAGTACCGTTGCTAATGCAAACATCACTTTGTATAATAAAATTAAAGCAAATAACGCATGCACAAGAGTAATTTATTATGCAGGTCAAGCATTGCGGGGAGGCTTGCCATCAAGTTACTGGAATCAGGGAGGTCTAAGCCTCACCTATGACAACACACAAAATTGCAATACCCGAGTTTATAAAAATGTAAAATACCTGAATAATCAGGCGGGATTTAATGAAATTGTCACACCTGTTGGTTTAGCATGGAACAAATATATAAGTGATGGTCACAGCGATTCTGATTTGTTTCTTTCCGATGGATCACACCCATCAAACTATGGAACATATCTGGCTGCAGCAGTTGTATTTTCACAGGTTTTTAAAACAAATCCTGTTAGCATTAATTGGAATGCTGATCTATCAATTTCTACTGCGCAATATTTAAGACAAATTGCATGGGAAATTATTAATGATGTAACTATTTTTCAGGAGACACATCTTTCTGACTACACTCCAACAATAACATCATCAAATAATATTCTAACAACTTCGAATAGTTTTTCTTCTTTTCAATGGTATCAAAATCTTTCCGTTATCAGTGGTGCAAATTCTTCATCTTATTCGTATAATCAATCAGACTTTTATCAAGTCGAAGTTGTTGATGGGAATGGGTGCAAATTCCGAAGCTTTAATAGTTATTATGATTTCTCAACCATCATTGGTAACAGTAAAGAAAATGAGCAAGGAATAGAGTATCGTAATGATAAAGTAATAATAACTAATATGAGCGGAGGTGATTTTATAATAATAAATATGACAGGAACAATTTTATCTGGTAAAAAAATTCAAGAATATCAACATATTGAATTACTTGATGGATTCAAAGCTGGAACTTATATTTTAATGGCAAAGTATAATAAAAAAATATATAAACAAAAGATCATTATATTCTAAACTAAAGGTTTAATTCAAACAGAAACATAATTAAATTATTCTACTATGAAAAGAAAAGAATTTTGGCTTATTAACTGTATCCTTTTTTTATTTTTTACTATTTGCTTTTCAACTTTCGGACAGGCAAATCACCTAAAGATAATATTAATGGCAGGACAGTCGAATATGGTTGGAGTAGGGAATAATTCGGAGCTTCCTTCAAATTTACAAAACATTCAAACGGATGTTCCGGTCTATATATCTTTAATGTGCGATGCTTCCATTGCAAATCAATGGACTTACTTACAACCTGGTGATGGTGAACTTCTATCTTCTCATGGTTGTGAGTTATCATTTGCTGATGGATTAAAACAAACCTATCCTAATGATAATTTTGCCTTAATTAAATGCGCTATGGGAGGTTCTGTTCTTGCAGCAGAGTGGTTGTCGCCGACAGCGGGAGGTCCTGCAATTTATTATACATCTTTCATCAATTGTGTTAATAGCGCACTGAATAGTTTACCAACCGGAACAACTTATGAATTGATCGGAATGTTATGGATGCAGGGCGAAAGTGATGCAACAAATTTATCATGGGCCAACAACTATGAATTCAATCTTACTTCTTTTATAACAGATGTCAGAAGTGCTTTAGGTGTTCCTCAAATGCCATTTATAATAGGGAAGATAGATACCCAATCTGCGTGGACGTATAATGCAATAGTTCGCCAAGCAGAGGATAATGTGGCTTCCAATGTTAATAATTGCACTATTATAGATACACAGGGATATCCAACCGATGGGATACATTATACATCTGCTGGTTATGTGCAAATGGGAAATGCTTTTAAAGTTGCGTTGACTTCCTCCCTTACTGATAATTTGCCAATAGGATTTTTGGATAATGTTAGCCAAACCAGTGGCTCCGGATGGGCTTATGATCAGGATGCAGGTACGCTGCCAATTGATGTTCATATTTACATTGACGGAAGATTTTATGCTGCAGTTACGGCGAATCAAAGCAGACCCGATTTAGTAACTGCGGGTATAACCCCCAACGCTGAACATGGTTTTTCCTTTACAATTACCGGATACGACCCTACACGGGCACACGAAGTAATTGCCTATGCAATTAATTATGGAGGTGGAGATAATCCAGTATTAACTAATTGCCCTGCTACAATTGGCACACAGCCATCAGGCAATTCAACAATAAGTAATGTAGCCGGTCCTTCAAATATTGTAATAACAACAACACAACGCCTTGCAGGTGCAATACATTCACTTACATGGAATGGAAAAGAATTTATAGACAGTTTTGATCATGGTCGTCAATTGCAATCTGCCACTTCATTCAACGGGTACGGAGAATGTTTTAATCCTACTGAAGCCGGTTGTAGCCAAGATGGCACTGGAAATACTAGTACAAGTTTTCTTCAATATCTGAATGCTTCGGGCAATTATTTAGAAACACAATGCCTCCCAGCATTCTGGACCCAACCCGGCTTTACTGCGCCAGGGTGTGGAAGTGCGGTAAATACAACCCAAAGAGCATCACATTATTTTCATAAAAAAGTAACTATTGGAATTCCAAATATGCCTCATGTTATTAAATATGATGTTGGATTTGACATCCCTTCTGGTGAAATTTGTACTAGTGGTACTTTTGAAGCATTAACAGGTTATATGCCCTCTGAATTTTCTGTGTTTTGGACTTACGATCCGGCAAGCCAGCAATTAACTGCATTATCAGATGGTCCGGGAGAACAAGGGCTGCCTGTTGTTTTTTCTACTACAGATAATAATTATGCTATGGGTATTTATTCTCCAGACCTTCCTGATCCACAATGGATAGGTGCAGGGTATGGTCGGTTTCGTTTTACAAGTGAAAATTGTACGAAATGGAATTGCGTTTTCAGAGAAAATTCAACACCGGCTGGAACTTATAACTACCAGTGTTATGTAATTGTGGGTTCACTTGCAAATGTAACAACTTCTATGACCCAATTATATAATTATTTAAGTCCGGTAAGTGTTGGAGGAACAGCTACAGCCAGCCCTTTATCTGTTTGTAATGGAGCTGCCAGCACTATTTCTGTTTCTGATTATGCCGGAAATATTCAATGGCAAAGTTCTGCAGATGGTTTCTCATGGACTGATATTCCCGGTGCAAATGCGGCTTCTTATGCAACTTCGGCTATGACAACAACGACTTATTACAGAGCTGTTGTAACGAATGGCAGTAGCGCACCAGCTAATTCAACAACAACTTCGGTAACAGTGTATGCACCTTTAACTGCCGGGGAAATTACCGGAAACGTGTCCCCTGTTTGTTTTAATACTCCCGTGACTTTTCAATCGAATCCAAGTGGAGGAAATGGAACAAATACAATAAATTGGTTTGACAATGCGGGTAATCCTGCAGGTTCGGGAAGCACAATTTCATGGAATGCGATTTCATCTGGTTGTGGTTATTATACTGTTTCAAATTCTTGTGGAACGGCAACGAGTTCTACTGCCTGTATTGTTGTTAATCCTGCCAGCATTGGTGGAACTGCTACTGCAAATCCATCTTCTGTTTGCAGCGGAACTTCCAGCAATATAACTATTGCCGGTTATACAGGAGATATCCAGTGGCAAAGTTCCCCTGATGGTTCCACATGGTCCGATATTTCCGGGGCAAACTCCTCTTCTTATTCTACTCCTGCTTTAACGAATTCTGTCTATTACAGAGCTGTTGTGACAAATGCAGGATGTTCTTCTGAAAATTCATCTATTGCGACGGTAACAATACATCCCCCACTGACGGCCGGAGCTATTACAGGATATTCCTCCCCCGTATGTTATGATACTCCTATAACTTTTCAATCGAATCCAAGCGGAGGAAATGGAACAAATACAATAAACTGGTTTGACAATGCAGGTAATCCTACTGGTTCGGGAAGCACTATTTCATGGAATGCGATCTCATCTGGTTGTGGCTATTATACTGTTTTAAATTCTTGTGGAACGGCAACGAGTTCTACTGCCTGTATTGTTGTTAATCCTGCCAGCGTTGGTGGAACTGCTACTGCAAATCCATCTTCTGTTTGCAGCGGAACTTCCAGCAATATAACTATTGCCGGTTATACAGGAGATATCCAGTGGCAAAGTTCCCCTGATGGTTCCACATGGTCTGATATTTCCGGGGCAAACTCCTCTTCTTATTCTACTCCGGCTTTAACGAATTTTGCCTATTACAGAGCTGTTGTGACGAATGCAGGATGTTCTTCTGAAAATTCTAATTCAGCTATTGTAAGCGTATCATCTATTCCTCAAACCCCTGTGATTACTCAAAACGGGGACACATTATTCTCTTCAGTTGTTTCTGGGAACCAATGGTATTACAATGATACAGCCATACTTAATGCAACAGGTAATTATATTGTGCCAACGAATAATGGTAATTATTTTGTTATTGCTTCTGATTCCGGTTGCAGTAGTGATACATCAAGCACAGTTGCATTTACTCTTATAAATATTAATAATCCAACAAACAATTTACAGAGTTATAAAATTTATCCGAACCCTGCAACTACGAATGTTCTTATCGAATGTGATGATGAAATATATCAACAATTATTATCTGTATATAATTTATATAGTCAGCTTTTATTTAGCACAACTTTTTATAAGAAAACACAATTAAATATGGCATCGTACCCCAAGGGAATATACATTTTATATATCAGAAACAGTAAGAATTCTTACATGCAGAGGATAGTAAAAATATAAAAAAAACAACCTATGAAAATAAACACTTTTACACTTTTTACTCTGAACGCTTTATTCATTTTTTTTACTTTTTCATGCCTGTTGTTTCTGCCGGATATTGCATTTTCTCAAGGTGTAGCAATGAATACCGATGGCAGTACAGCTGATAATTCTGCAATATTAGATATTAAAAGTACAACGCAGGGGACTCTTATTCCTCGTATGACAAAAGCGGAACGAGATAATCTGGTAGGTTCAGATGGAATTGCTGGGCATGCTCCTGCTACAGCTTGTCTTATTTATCAAACTGATAATACTCCCGGATATTATTATTACAATGGAACGGTATGGACTCTGCTGCTTTCCGGCACAAATGGATGGGCACTTGCCGGGAATACATTAAGTGGCACAGAATTTCTGGGTTCTGATAATGCACAGCCCCTGATTTTTAAAACCAGTAATACAGAATGGATGCGGGTTTTGTCAACAGGTACAGTTGGTATCGGGACAACGAACCCGGGCGCAAAATTTGGCGTTTCAGGAAGCAATCAATATGTTGCATACTTTCAGGGGACACAGACAGCAACAGACGGGGTTACTCAATATTCTGTAGTATCCGGCTCTACATTTTCCCCGGCATCTTCAACTACGAATGTTGCTCCATTTTTATCCTATGCGAATTTTCAACCTGGCAGTGGTGTTACAATCACCAATGCAGCAGGAATGTTTATAGTTCAGGGAGCACAAGGAGGTGCTGGTTCTGTAACAAATGGATACGGACTTTATGTTGATAATCCTAATTTCGGCACAAATAAATATGCTGCTTATTTCGGTGGTAAAGTCGGTATTGGAACGTCAGCGCCAACTTGTAAACTGCATGTATATAACAGTGACCCTGCTCTGGCGGTAAATTCATATTCTGAGTGTTCCCCTATTCTTACAGCAAATCAGGCAGCAAACCTGCACAGCCAGTGGAATGAAATTAATGTGGGTTCAGCATTTAATTTTAACTGCGATTTATTTGGAGCTGTGAATAGAATTAATGTTTTAGCTGCACAAACAGGAACGATTTCAATGATGGACGGTTCAACCAATGATGTCTATAATTCAGGTACAGGGACAATTGGTTTCGCAAATGGATTCGTTAGCCAGGTACACAACATATTAACTGGCAGTATTACCAATGCTTATGGTTCAAATAATCCTGTATACAACCTTTCAACGGGGACTATTACAAATGCTCATGGAGTAAAAAGTGCAATCGGGAATTCAGGCGGAGGAACGATTACAACCGGATATGGGCTTTATGTTGGTGTTATTGAAGCCTCAAATAAATGGAGCATTTATGCTAATGATGCAACTGCATTAAGTTATTTTGCAGGGAAAGTTGGAATAGGAGCAACTTCTCACAATGCAATGTTCGGGATAAAGGGCAGCGGCAACACCAATGCTACTTATGGCTTTGGAGTTAGAAACAGCGATGATACTTATGCTTTAGTTGTGCAGGATAATGGTAGAGTCGGCATCGGAATAACTTTACCCAGTCACGCATTAACTGTATATGGTGCATCTGAGGTATATGGTGCATATAGTGTATCCGGAGGCCATATTTATGGAACCAATGATATTATGCTCGGAGCATGCTCTACTATGCTTAGTTCTACCTTTTGCTCCGATATAAGATACAAGAAAGCCATTATTCCAATGAAAGATGTATTGCCTGATATGATGAAATTACAGGGCATCAAATACAACTGGCGGCAAGATGAGTTTCCTGATATGCATTTTAATGATAGGAGGCAGATTGGGTTTATAGCACAAGAGTTGGAAAAAGTGTTCCCTGAAATAGTAAATACCAATGAAGAGGGATATAAAAATATTGGGTATTCCAAACTTACGCCCATACTTGTTGAAGCAATCGAAGAGCAACAGCAGTTAATATATAATTATGAAACACAAATAATCAAATTAGAGACAACTGTGGGTAGTTTGCAATCAGAGAATGAAAATCTCAAGACCCAATTTTTAATTCGACAAACAGAAATTGAAAAAATTAAACAGCAGTTGGGAATAGAAGTAACAAAACAGTAAATCATTCGACAACAATTACAAATTATTACAAAAACAGCAAATATGAAAACAATAAATAGATGCGCATTGGTTTGCAACATAGCCCCATCTGCAATGCGATTGAAGAGGACCATGTCCCTTTTTTCAAATCGTTTAAACAGAGTTCTGTTTTTTTTATTATGTATAATATTTTTGAATAAAATTGAGGTATCTGCGCAAGGCATAGCTATTAATACCGATGGCAGTACAGCCGATAATTCTGCAATATTAGATATTAAAAGTACAACTCAGGGAACTCTTATTCCTCGTATGACAAAGGCGGAACGAGATAATCTGGTAGGTTCAGATGGAATAGCCGGACATGCTCCTGCAACAGCTTGCCTTATTTATCAAACCGACAATACTCCAGGATATTATTATTACAATGGCACAGCATGGACTCCGCTGTTTTCCGGTACAAATGGATGGACGCTTGCCGGAAATACATTGAGTGGCACAGAGTTTCTTGGTTCTGTCAATGCACAACCCCTGATTTTTAAAACCAACAATACCGAATGGATACGGGTTTTGTCAACAGGTACAGTTGGTATCGGAACAACGAACCCGGGCGCAAAATTTGGAGTTTCAGGAAGCGATCAATATGTGGCATATTTTCAGGGAACCCAAACAGCTACAGATGGAGTTACCCAATATTCCGTAGTCTCTGGATCTACATTTTCACCAAGTTCATCAACTACAAATGTTTCTCCTTATCTTGCTTATGCGAATTTTCAACCTGGCAGTGGTGTTACAATCACCAATGCAGCAGGAATGTTTATAGTACAGGGAACACAAGGAGGTGCTGGTTCTGTAACAAATGGATACGGACTTTATGTTGATAATCCTAATTTCGGCACAAATAAATATGCTGCTTATTTCGGTGGCAAAGTCGGCATTGGAATAGCAATACCTACTTTCAAACTGCATGTATATAATTCTGACCCTGCTCTGGGGATAAATTCATATTCTCAATTTTCCCCGGTTCTCACTGCAAACCAGGCAGCAAACCTGCATAGCCAATGGAATGAAATAAATACGTTTTCTGCCTACGATTATAATTGTTCTCTTTATGCTGCAGTGAATAGGGTTAATATTACAGATGCACAAACAGGAACCATTAATATGGTGGATGGTTCAGCGAATGACATTTATAATTCAGGCACCGGATTAATAAGTTTCGCAAATGGTTCATATAATGAAGTACGGAATATTTTAACCGGTAGTATTACCAATGCTTATGGCTCAAGTAATCTTGTGCAGAATATGTCAACAGGTACAATCACTAATGCTCATGGAGTAATAAGTGCAATCGGGAACTCAGGTGGAGGAACTATAACAAATGGATATGGACTTTATGTCGGCGTTATTGAGGCAACAAATAAGTGGAGCATTTACACCTATGATGCAACCGCCCCAAGTTATTTTGCAGGCAATGTGGGTGTTGGAACAACTTCTCCAAATGCAAGGTTGGATGTAAAAGGCAGCGGCAACACAAGCGCATCTTTTGGCTTTGGAGTAAGAAATAGTTCTGATGCTTATACCCTTGTTGTGCGTGATGATGGCGCCGTTGGAATAGGAACAACAATTCCAAGTTACAGGTTAACCGTTGCAGGAAATATTTATGCAACCGGTGATATTTATCTTGGAGCATGTGCCCTGTGGTTGAGTCCTTCAGTATGTTCCGATGTAAGATACAAAAAGGACATTGTTCCAATAAAAAATGCACTGACCGACGTTGTAAAGCTACAGGGTGTGAAATACAACTGGCGTCAAGATGAGTTTCCTGATATGCACTTTAATGATAGAAGACAAATTGGTTTAATAGCACAAGATGTAGAAAAAATATTTCCTGAAATAGTTAATACCAATAACGAAGGGTATAAAAACATTGACTATGCTAAACTTACGCCCATTCTTGTTGAAGCAATAAAAGAACAGCAACAGGGAATTAAAAATTGTGAATTTAGGATTTCTAATTTAGAAACAACCATAGGTAGTTTGCAATTAGAAAATAAAAATATTCAGGAATTAACATTGATGCAGCAAAAAGAAATCGAAAAAATAAAGCAACAGTTGGGACTGGAAGTAAAAAAATAAAAACATTTTATCACACAATAAATTCAAAATGAATTATGGAAATAATATCTATCAAGAGTAAGCTATTCCTAAAACTGTTTGTTTTAGCGCTAATTTTTAACTTTCAACTTTTAACTTTTAATTCTTTTTCTCAGGGAATAGCTATAAATACAGACGGTAGCAATGCCGACAATTCTGCTATGTTTGATATAAAAAGCACAACACGGGGAATTCTTGTTCCACGAATGACTCTTGCGCAACGGGCATTACTTATAGGTTCTGATGGCATAGCTGGTCATGCCCCTGAAACAAGTTGTCTCATTTACCAAACCGATAACACGCCGGGATATTATTATTACAATGGCACAGCATGGACTCCTCTTTTTTCAGGCACAAGCGGATGGGCACTTGCAGGGAATACTTTAAGCGGCACAGAATTTTTAGGATCTGTTAATGCACAACCTTTAATATTCAAAACAAATAATACTGAATGGATGCGGATATTATCAACAGGAAACATAGGCATTGGACAAACAAATCCAAGTGCAAAAATAGAGGTATCAGGGAACAATCAATATGTGGCATATTTTCAGGGAACCCAAACAGCTACAGATGGTGTTACCCAATATTCTGTAGTCTCCGGTTCTACATTTTCACCAACATCTTCAACAACGAATGTTGCTCCATTTCTATCTTATGCAAATCTTCAACCCGGCAGTGGTGTTACCATAACAAATGCAGCAGGGATGTTTATAGTACAGGGGTCACAAGGAGGTGCGGGTTCAGTAACAAATGGATATGGGATCTACGTTGATAACCCTGGCTTTGGGACAAACAAGTATGCGGCTTACTTTGGGGGCAAAGTTGGCATCGGAACAGCAACACCAAGTGACAAATTACATGTTTTTGACGGAAGTATAACTGCTGAAAATTCCAATTTATATCAAAAAAGTACATTGAATGTTGATGGAGGATTAGAACTATACCGTAGTCCATCCGGACTGACACCTGAAGCAAATGGATATGTTGATTTTAAGGATAATCCTGCAAATGACTTTGATTTTAGAATAAATTTTACAAATCCAACTGTAATTGGAGCGTATGGTGCCTTATGTTTCAAAAGTACTACTGATGGTACTTCTGCTACAGAGTTCACGAGAATGGTTATAAAAAATGAAAATGGTTATGTTGGAATCGCAACAATAAACCCACAATATACCCTTGAGGTTAATGGTACTACAGCATGCTTACTCGGTTTTTGGTCTACATCAGACGTGCGATATAAAAAAGATATTAACCCTATTACTTCTGCTTTAAATAATGTGTTAAAGATACAGGGTGTAACCTATCATTGGAGAAAAGATGAGTTTAAAGATTTGAATTTTAACAATACCCTTCAATATGGAGTTATTGCTCAAGAATTAGAAAAAATATTTCCTGAATTAGTAAATACAGATACAAAGGGATATAAATCCGTTGACTATGCAAAACTCACACCTGTGCTTGTCGAAGCAATTAAAGAACAGCAAAAAATAATTGCCAACATGCAATCTGTTGTTGCGAATCAACAAATTGCAAACGACAAGCTGAAAGCCGATGTAGAAAAAATAAAACAACAGTTAGGACTGGAAGTGAAAAAATAAATTGTTTAGCTTTGGAACAAATAAAATACCAACTAATTAATACAAAATTTTTATGAAACCAATAACTACAATACGCAAGACTTATCCTGATTTTATGTCTACCTGTAAGCAAGGTGTTGAGATGTTAATCGAAAAATTGTTTGCTTTGGCTTTAATTTCTAGTTTTCTATTTTTACCAATTATCGCTTTTTCGCAAGGCGTAGCCATGAACACCGATGGCAGCGCAGCCGATAATTCTGCAATATTAGATATTAAAAGCACAACTCAGGGAATGCTTACTCCTCGTATGACTTTAGCGCAACGGGCATTACTTATAGGTTCTGATGGCATAGCTGGTCACGCTCCTGCAGAAGGCTGTCTCATTTATCAAACCGACAATACACCCGGATATTATTATTACAACGGAACTGTCTGGATTCCCCTATTTTCGAATAATAGCGGCTGGTCTCTCACAGGAAACCTTTTAAGCGGATCTGAATTTTTAGGCTCTACAAATGCGCAACCAGTTATTTTTAAAACCGACAATACCGAGTGGATGCGGATTTTATCAACCGGTAATGTTGGTATCGGTACATCTGCTCCTTTTGGAAAATTAGATGTTACTCAAAATAGCGCCAGTGCCACTGCATTGTTTTCAAATTACGGAAACGATAATAATATATTCGTAGGAAGAGCACAAGGAACGTATGCTTCCCCGGCAGTAATTGGCAGTGACGGAAACATCTTTAATTTAATCGGTTTAGGCTATGATGGTGCCAACTTCCAAACAGCAGCACAAATTGCTTATGAGGTTGATGCAGTTTCAGGTGTCGGAGATATGCCGGGTAGGATATTATTTTCTACTACCCCTGATGGTTCTGCTACTTTAACTGAACGAATGAAAATCAATAGCACAGGTAACATAAGAATCAATGATATGTTAATTCCTACAACAAACCCTGATTATACAGATAATCCATATATCAAACTTTCTGCCACCGGAGGATTTGCATTTATAGGAAGTTTCAATTGCGATAACTCTATTGTTGGCAATAATGGTCGTCCCGGCCATACATATTATAGTGGTGTTGGTGCATTAGCTATTGGTATGAACAGAACTGCTGGCACCAGTGGTGTTGATTTCTGGAATACAACTTCTCCAGGTCAGGCTACTGCAAGTGCAGCTAACTGCAGAGGTTTCTATTTCAGACAGTATGATGTCTCCGGCAATGAAAAGTTATTGTGTTCAATTGACGGAAATGGGGTTGTTTCCGCTTATGATATTAATGCAACACATAGTGTTTATGCAGCTGCTGATATCTGGGCAACAAGTGGAATTGTTTATAGCGGGAATGCTTATATAACAAATGCTATAACAGCAAATACGGTTGTTGCATCAACATCTCTTCACTCCAACGGCAATGTTTCTGCCAGCGGTAATCTTTATTATAACGGATCTGTTTTATGTTGTTCCGATTTAAGATTTAAAAAAGACATTAAGCCAATAAATTGTGCTCTTGATAATGTTATGAAAATACAGGGCGTTACTTATAATTGGAAAAAGGATAAGTTCCCTGATAAAAAATTTTCATCTGATTTGCAGTATGGCGTAATAGCTCAGGATCTGGAAAAAATATTTCCCGAGCTGGTACTGACTGCTTCAGACGGATATAAAGCGGTTGACTATTCTAAGCTAACGCCTATACTTGTTGAAGCAATTAAAGAGCAACAAAAAATAATAGTGAGTCAGCAATCAGCTATTGATAATCTGACTAAAGAAATAGAAAATGTAAAACAGCTATTGGGGATAGAAGCAAAAAAGTAGTTAAAAAAGTTATTAGTATTTTTATGAACTGTATATACTATACAATATTTTTCTTTCTCGCTTTACAAGTTTTTTGTTGCGCTGTAGTTCCGGTAAATATTACCATTCCCTCCGGTTACAAATGCATTATGTCAGGCAGCGTTATAATGTCGGTTACCGGAAATTTATCTGTTAATGGAACTGTTTCCGCTTCCGGCACATCAAATGTCAAATTTAATGGTACAACGCTTCAGCAAATCGGTGGAAGTTCCGAAGCCTGCACATTTCAAAGCATTGAATTGAACAATTCTGCAAATATTAAATTGCTGGGTGATGTTATTGTAAACGGAACGGTAACATTTACAAGCGGTAATTTATGCACAGGAATAAACACTCTTATTTTATCACAATCTGCATCTTTCAATCCTGCGGAAGGTGCTGCTACAAAATTTGTAGACGGCAAAATAAAAAAAACAGGAAATGGTTCTTCGTTTGTTTTTCCAACAGGCGATATTCAGGGTGCTTGTATTTGGGCTCCTATTGAGATTTCTGCTTGGGATAACACTAATGACTTTACCGCCCATTATACTTATAAATCTCCTTATGACTCTTTAGAACACCCCACCTGGAATACAGGGAGTAATTTAGGAGCAGGTCTTGATCATGTAAGCGGAAAAGAGTTTTGGCTCATAGACAGAACTGGTGCAGGTTCACAAGTTCCTAATCTAACGCTATATTGGAAAGATGCTGTAAAAAGTGATATTACCTGTAATATTCCGGGATCTTGCACAGATTACGGAACAGATGCATTGGACGATTTAACCCTTGTTCACTGGAATTCCGGTACAAGCAAATGGGATGATATGGGTGGTACTGCAACAGGAATCTGGCCAACCGGACAAATTACAAATTCTATAGCTTTTACAAGCTACAGCCCTATTACATTTGGTTCAAAAACCGGAAAAAATCCACTTCCTATAGAATTGTTGGACTTTTCAGCGACTTGTAATAATAATTCAGTATCCCTTAAATGGTCAACAACTTCGGAAACAAATAACAGTCATTTTATAATTGAACGCAGTACCGATGCTCATCACTGGGATATAATAACCACAGTACAAGGATCCGGTAACAGCAATCTAAACCAATATTATTCTCATACAGACACAGAGGTTTCCACTGATGAGACATTCTATTACAGGTTGGGAAGTATTGATTATAATGGGAATATTGAGTATAGCAATCCTATTTCTACGAATTGCATTATTAACAATTTCAATATTGTCTCAACTTATCCAAATCCTGTTATTAACGGTAAATTGCAATTTATTATTTGTACTTCAGATAATATTGAAATTATAGCAACATTAAGTAATGTACTGGGACAAAAATTAGTGATGGATAAGTATAAAATTGAGAAAGGAATAACTCCGCTGTCCATTGATGTTTCAACATTAGCCAGTTCAATTTACTTTTTTAAGGTAACAAATGCAAAAGGTACTTATATGGATTGGAAACAATTAGTAATTAAAAATTAAAAATGATGATCGCATCTAAAAAAAATAAAGATTATTATAAAAGAGAGAGCAAGCTCTGGCAGTAATTTTTCTCATAACAGGAAAAGTCTCAATTGTGTTATACATAAACAATCTGTCAGAGCTTGTTTTACTCAAATTTTTATATAATTAATACAATATTAATTTAAAACATAACAGGAAGAAATTTTGTCCTTACATTATCAGTTCTATGATATAAATACGGGTTAATTAAATTTTCATTTCCTTCCTTCGAAGCAAAGCTTCTTCTTGTTATGTTTTATTAAAAGAGATTTTATCGAATTAGAAATTAACAATACAAAGTTATATTCATACCTGCCATATTTTCTCAATCGCTTAAACCCTTGAAGTCCCATCGTGCCCATCCAATGGAGTCCTCAAAGGTTTTTCAAAAGCGCAATCGCTCCGCTGCGGTGGAGGCGATAATGACAGGGCTTGGTATAATTATTAATAAACAGGCAGGAAGATTATAATATGAGATTAACATTATTCGCATTAATTATTAACTTTTTATTCTTAAACTGCTCAACTATGAAAAAGATTACCCAATTGCCTACTCAAATAGAGTTTCAGGATATAGAAGAAGTAGTTTCTCTATTAGAAACCCAAATACCTGTTACTATACGGGAACAGATAGCAAATTATAATATTGAAGATTTGAATTTTGGTATTGCAGCATCATACAATGATAGTGTCTTGGAATACAATAGCGCCAACCGGAAAATAAAAAAAGCGATGATTGTTCAATATT
>Ga0209417_1004543_pt1 | contig 16442 bp, 7 predicted proteins | sample RifGroF2_FD_184002 | JGI IMG/M metagenome (GOLD analysis project Ga0209417, IMG submission 184002) | Groundwater microbial communities from Rifle, Colorado, USA - Groundwater F2 (SPAdes) (version 2) | ecosystem: Environmental > Aquatic > Deep subsurface > Groundwater | place: Rifle, Colorado... | reverse complement strand
TATGTGCGGGTTTCTAAGAAGGCGTTTTTCAGCCAGAGCCAGTATGCCCGCGCATGCCAGTACAAGCGTGCTACAAAGTGCACCAAAAAGCTCAAAAGTATCTGGGGCGTTTAATCCGTGATATCGAGCGTAAAGTCAATAATCCCGATGAAAAGCTGGCTATCATGCTTGCACGAACGGCACGGATACATGCGCAAAAGCGTGATGACCGCCGCAAACTCTACAGTCTCGATGCTCCGGAGGTAGAGTGCATCAGCAAGGGCAAGATTCACAAGCGTTATGAGTTTGGCTGCAAAGTCAGTCTTCCGTATGACGGCCACACGTTATCGGCAACAATAGAGCGTTCACAATCCAATACCAACGTGCAGGCGGCGGAAGTGTATGTTGACCGCGGATATCGCGGCCATGACCATACAGGCAAGGCAAAGATTTATAAGCAGGATGGCAGATTGAAAGCACTTACCCGTGCGATAAGAAACAAACTCAGGCGTCGCAGTGCGATAGAGCCGACGATAGGCCATGTCAAAAGCGACAACGGAATGGCCAGGAACTTTCTGAAAACCGCCGAAGGCGACCGGCTCAACGCCATCCTGGCCGCCGCCGGCTACAATATGCGGAAGTTATTAGCCGCATTTTTGCATGCGCTGTGGGAATTGGCCGGCTTTTTACAAAATCAACTGCGCGAAATAGGCAAAAATCTTTGCCGGCCAGGCATTAACTTGGCAACTTTTATGGCAAATTAGACTTTTTCAGGGACGACTATTTAACAGTATTCAACTATACGGGATCACTGCTGTCCAACTGTTTGAGTAAGGATTCGTTGTAACATATTGAATATCATTGGCTTACGAACAAAAATGAGTGTAATCGATTTGAACTTGGCGTTAGACTTTGGCCCATTTGCCCTGAAGGGAATGGCCTATGAACGCCACACGGATAGTCTTTGCTCAAGTCATGGATTTTCTGCCTCTCAAAGCCGACTTTGCTCAGGTGCTGATACATACGGCACGAAACACCAGCTTGGGATACTGCTACGCTTTATCTCTTAACCCCACCGCACATTTGCTCCGCCGTTTACACCTGCCAGGTCTCAAAAGCCATACGCCAGAACTGCTCCTGATCACCATCGATTTCACGAACTTTGCCATGATCATCTCCATTTAAATCATGAGCACATTATGAATTTTTCAAGAACTCGGCAAGGTGTCTTTGGCCGTGATGTTGCGCGCCAGTCATCTCCCGAAGAGGCTTGGCTCCAAAACCGCGACGCCCTCCTCACAGTCATTCAGCCCTAAGACGACGAAATGAAATTGGAATACTGGATTCCAAAAACCACTATAATGTGGAACCAATTTTGTTTTAATGGGCTTCTTAATCTTATGTCAAACTTGCCACTGGTTCATCGCTTTCCTTACGCAACTGCTCTAAAAGACCTTTGCTGACTCTATACTTGGCAATTAATGGCAATGCCGTGATCGATATGAGCGGACCAACAATAAGTACAATTGCACATAACCGCCAGATAACAACAGGACTCTGCACCATGTCCTTTCCTGTGGCAAAGCCAACCAACTTCAGACAATATCCAGAAAACAACAGCGCCAACGACATCGAGCATTTGACAGCAAAGACAAACATTGCCGAATAGGTGCCATCCTTGTTAATACCACTCTTTAACTGGTGTATCTCAGAAATATCAGCCACCATGGAAGTTGCAACCGGCATCAGTACTCCGGCACCGAAATAGTACATGGGGTGAAAAATAACAAATATGATAAATGCAATCGGTACATGTATATGTGAAACAGTAATTGTCTGCCCCGGCTTAAGCAGGCCCGGTAAAAATAACACTGCCAACGTAAGATGACAAACTACATTAATGAGGCACCCAAGAATAACGGTCTTTTTCTTGTCCCATCGCTTGACGAACTTTACCGCTAGCAAACTGCCAAGCGCCATTCCCACCATTGATCCACCATGAGCAATTGTCTTTTCCGTTCCGCTGAATTGCATGAAATGTTCATACACATACATTTGCAGCGAACTGACTAATGCCACGCCCATTATCACAACAAATGTATACGCAAAAACCCATCGAGAATAAATATCAGTAACGATCTCTTTCAGATCAACTACAAAACCTTTCAATCCTTTTCCTGAACTCAGCATTTGCCGTGAGTCCTGCATATATTTAAGCGTTAAAAAGAATACCAGGAGAACACAAGCGCCTGAAGCGATCGCAAATACAGTTCCCATATGCACAAAATTATCAGGAACATTGGTTGCCCGAACACCGTTTTCATTCTGGAAAAAAATCATCCATGCCAGAGCCGGACCGCACAGGTTTGCCGCCATATTCATGACGGTCCCTATTCCCTGCAATTTTGTGCGAGCCATATAATCAGTACAAATTTCAAAGCCAAGGGCACCGTAAGGGATCGAGTAGGCAGCATATGCTGTCCTAAGAAAGAGGCTCACAGCGACCAAGTACCAGAATATCAATGTCGTGTTTGTTTTGAAAATGTCCGGTATCGCCCACATAAAATAAAATGAAACGGCCATTATCAGGCCGCCGATCAATATAAAGGGATGCCGTCGGCCATAGCGACAGCGTGTTGTGTCACTGATATGCCCCATGATAGGATCAAGAGCTGCATCCCAAAATACCCCTAGCGATAACGCCAGTCCGGCAAGTAAATGACTGACACCCAATGCATCAGTATAATACAGCATCGCAAACCCTAATAAGCCGTTAAATATCAATGAATTTGCGCACTGCCCACTCGAATATGCTACCATCTCCGTCGTAGAACATTCCCGTAGATTTGTTTTACTCACCACATTATCCTTCTTGCGTTTATTAATAGACCTATTAACAGGATTGCATCAACGGCAATTTTGAATTTATGTCGTTAAATACTGTACCTGACCACTTCTCTTACGGCAAACAATCATCTGTATTCGTTTAAATAGTTTCGCCAGCCACTAAATCAAGAGTGGCTGGCGAAAGCTGAAAAATTGTAATCTGATTTTCCAACCATCAATACGACGTAACATCCCGAATATTACTGCCGGCGTAGTTGTCGGTAAATGAATTACCGCTGTCAATGAGATTGCCGGTAAAGCCTTTCCTGAACAGGACACCATTGATCAGATAAGTCCCTGATGCCGGCCGCTGGTCAACAACTGTATTGCTGGTTACCGCAACATTCGTACAATTATCAAAGAACATTATCCCTCGCCAGCTGTTTGATGATTTTGGGCCGGAAGAAGGATAATAGTTGGTCATAGTGTTGCCGCTGATCGTTACAGAATCGCTCGAGCACACATAAATGGCATTACGCGGCCAGTTGGTAATCGTGTTATTCGTAATAGAAATCGAGCCTTGGATAATGCTGGTCGAAGGATCTTCAGTATTGCCCTTGAGTGCAGCTACAAAAATCTGACCTGAATAATACCAGGCAACATTACCTGCCGACAAACTACAATCTGTAATCGTATTGTTCTTAATAGCGATACCTTTACTTACAGCATTGTCACTTAGCCCATTGAAGATATTATCAGTAATTACGCCATAGAAACCATTACCCAGAACGCCTCTGCCGCGAGAGTTTTTAAAAACACAGTCTTTGATCAAATAGTTGTTGCCGGTCCAATCGATACTAAACATCTTATCATTATCCCAGCCAACCGTAATTGTAGCTGCAGGTGTGCTGCTAAATTCAACATCTTCACAGAGATAGCCATTTATCGTTACAGGAGTATGACGTACCGTTACTGTTACCCCACTGGCATAACCCAATGTGCCTGTGCTGGGTGTAAAAAGAACTAAACGCTCGCCAGTATAAATCGAGAGCCGTGTGGACGAAGTTTGAGCCAGTATCCTTCCACCGGATCCGGCTACATTTACACCGTCATCGCCCTGTGCCTCAAAGGTACTACTAATAACATCAGGACCATTTTTGCAATCCACCGTATGGACACCATCAGCATTGGCGCTCTGGAGCCGATTTGTACCGGGTTTAATAATCACATTGCAGTTCCTGACAAAGAGTTTCTCAATATCTGTTGCCACAAAACCCATAAAAGGCGATGAGTATAGAAAAACATTATCCCACACAATATGAGAGTTGGGTTCATAACAAGTGCCACATGCCTGACCGCCAACTGCATGATATGTAAATTTCTGTCCATTGGCAACACCAGTGACACCGCTGACGGAAACCCTATAAACTCCTGTAGATAATTTTACAGGTGCTGCAGTAATACCTGTATAGCCGTCGCTGCCTGCCGTGATACGTCCGACAACTGACGCAGATGGATCTTTATATATCCCTAGACATTTTGACAGATCACTTGTAAATCTTGCTTCATCCAATTGTGGATACCCTGAATCCAGCGTCAATGTGAATGTATTACCGCTTAGATTACTGATCGTTCCCTGAGTAAATGGAAGAGGATTATAGTCAATCACGAAATTACGTGTATTTATATTCCGACAGCCATAGAGAAGGAACGTACCTGCCGCAGGATTACTATTGATTATGTTCGTCGGAGTATCATGGGAATAACCTTTAATATTGATATTATGTAAACCGGTTATACTCCAAACATTGCTGAGATTGTAAGTGCCATCATCGAAATAAATCTCTGCAGGCTGCATAACCTTGGCTTTATTTGCAATCGTATTCATCGCCGCTAAGTCGTCAGTGCCGTCATTGGCGACCGCACCCCAGTCACTTACATGAAGCTGCATAGGCAATTTGGCTGTTATCTTAGCTGTGGCCCAACTCGCCCAGTCATTAGTAACCGTCGCGCCGGGCGACACTGCCAACATGATCGTGATATTCTGGCCTTGATAGCCTGATAAATTGCCGGTAATCGTGGCAAGAGTACCATCATACGTCTTGGTCTTAGTACAAAGCAGTGTATATTGCGCATCTCTGATTACGTACACGTTGAACGTAACGCCATCCGTACCACTTGCGCCGGAGGCAAAACCCACCTTCGCCGTAAACTGAACATCCGCAACATTGTTTGGAACGATCACATTAGTAAATGTCGCATTTATAAAATGACTTGACGCGGCACCATAATCTGGGTGAGTAAATAAATATGTATATGACTGACTATCCTCAAGAAGACTGCTGGTATTTATATAGCAGTGACCGTTTGCGTTAGCATTTCCCCAGGGTATCGCACCTGCTCCTGTCGAATAGCTGGCCTTGCCGGCATTGGCTACAAAATCATAAACCGTCTCAGGCGTATAACCCACAATCTGGGCCTCCGTCCAGCATGCCCAATCGTTCGCTGTCGTAGTCAAGGCATACGCTACAAGATGAATCTCTATTGTTTGCCCCTTGTATGCGCTAAGATCAGCCGACATAAAATCTAATTTGCCATCATAAGTTGCTGTGGTATAATATATACTTGCGCCAACACCTCCACTGACAACATAAAGCTCCGCACCCACGCCATCTGTCCCTTGTGCACCATTTGCAAAACCTAATCTTGCAATGAATTTTACGGCATCATACGTGTTGGGGACAGTAACATTGTAAAAAATACCAGCCATATAATGATTACCCGTAGTTACATCACTGCGATAATCGGGATGAGTAAAAAGTGTTCTCGCATAAGTTGTACCATTTTCGAGCTGTACCGAGTCGGCATAGTAGGCCGCTCCGTCCTGAGTAACAGGGTTGCCCCATGTAACGACAGCTTTTGAGTTTTGCCAAGTTACACTAGGCGCATTAGCAATCAAATCGTAAATAGTCGTACCACACGTTACAATTTTGGCTTCTTTCCATGTGGCCCAGTCTGCATTAGGGTTGGCGTACGCATCAACTTGCAAAATAAAAGTTAACATCTGACCTTTGTACGCAGTAAGATCGGCGCTTAATGTATTAAGCAATCCATCGTATTTTACATCAACCGCCGCCAACTGATAATATTTATTATTTTTGTAAATACTTATGCTAAAAGTAGTACCATCCGTTCCCGAAGCACCGCTGGCAAAACCGACGGTGGCAGAAAACTTCACCATGCCGGGGTTGTCTGGAATCGTAATGTTGGTATAAGTACCTTTGACATAGTGGTTATTGGTCACATCGCCGCGATAATCAGGATGATTGAAAAGCATGTTCGTAAGATTTGTTCCATCTTCAAGCTGCGTAGAGGTGTAATAAGCAGCTCCATCTGAGGTCACGGAGTTGCCCCAGGTAATACTTGCCTTCGAATTCGCCCACGTTGCCGACGGAGCATTGGTCACAAAATCATATACAGTTGTTGCCAACAAAATATTCGGCATAATGGCAACCAGTAAAACTACCAGCAACAGATGCACGCTTGAATTAGTACTCATGACAACCATCCTTTCTATACAATATGGGTTTAAAATTAAAACCATAGGTGAAATCAATGAGGTGCAGAGCAATAAGTGGTACAAACAATATGTAGAATTATTTACGGCGAATAAATCTTAGATGCTTATCTTTTGGCGCGTACTCAATTCCGAATTCACAGGTACATATTATACAAATAATGCCATAGTATGTCTTCCAAAGCCATCTGATATGCGAATAGTAATTTTAAATGATTATTTAATAAACAACACCTCATTTTGTGCAATAATACTTTATTTTAGCGCACTCGAAATAAGTTTCAAAAGAACAAATCCTGAAATTATGTCAGGCTCTTACTTCGAATATGCACAACCATAGCACTGAACTCATTTAGCAATCTACATACCAACAGCGGCTCTGCGGCAGAGATTTGAGCCTCAACTCCGACGCCAAACGTCTCGCAGATAACCCATTCGTCATTTGGGAGTTGGATGTTGATTTTTTCATCAAAAGGCCGACCAAACGTATGTATCACAGCAAGCAGATCTTTTTTATTAGCATGAGCACGCAGTATGCATTGCCACCCCTTTGGATCATTGTAACTGGAAACAGCCGTACCAAATCGTCTTGACGAACCATCCGCAATAATATGATTTATTTTTTTGTAAAGGCGCAGAGCCTGGTTTAAAGTTTTCCACCCATAATTGCTCAAATCACATATATCGCCCGATAAACACATTCTTCCCAGAAAAGCTGATGAAAGCGTGTATGCAAGACGGCAATTGTTATCGCTTGCTCGCAAAACAGCCCAAACGAGACTTTGTTTGGGTTGTATGAGCCGATGCAAATTGGCTGCGATAATAGGCAAGCTTCTGGTTTCGTGTGCATCCGAAAACGAGCCGGCATTCGATAATGCCAGCATTGATGGTTCCAATCTGTGACCCCCAGATGCACAATTTTCAATGAAGATGTCCGGCACCTCTTTGCGGATTTGAGCAAAAAATTGCTTTACCGCCTCCAAATGCACTCTAAGCCCTTCGCCAAGGGACTCAGCACCGTCAACACCGATTCCTATTGTCTCGTTATAATCAATTTTGATGTAACCGATGCCGCAATCTTTGATCAGACCTATCACTTTTTTACTCAAGTAATCGATTGTAAACGGATCACGGAAATCCCAGAACCTTCGTTTGCCGGCTTCGAGCACCTTACCGTCTCGCTTAAGAAAATGGTCAGTGAGTCGATATGCGTCGGAGTCCGGCCCAAGCGTCTCGAATTCAAACCAGATGCCTGGAATTAGCCCACGTTTTCGTATTTCGGCGCAGGTCGCTTTTAGCCCTCGCGGATATAATTGCCCGTTAGCAACCCAATCACCATGACAACCGCTCCAGTCACTGGCATTCTTTTTGTACCACCCGGCATCTATAACCAGATATTTTATTTCTGTATCAGCAAGCCGATCAGCAATTTTCAACAAGTTCGCTTCATTTGGGTTGCCCCAGCTTGTGCACCATTCATTGAAAACCACCGGCAAATCAGTTTCTGCTTCGGATTGCGGAATATATCTATTCTGCACATCGGTCAGCCTTTGGCACAAATTTTCGATTCCATCGTGGCACGTCGCGATAATTGCCTTAGGCGTTACAAACCGCTGGCCAACTCCGATTTGCTTGAGCCAGTGACCAAATTCACGATCGCCGATTCCAGCGCTGACCGCAACAAAGTCATCCTTACGGTAAATCTCAAATTGCCATGAACCGGCATACGCCAACTGCATTCCCCACAGCACACCTTCTCTAATATCCTCAACAGCAACAAATGGGAAATAGCCTCGCACCGGCAACGACCCAACCTGCCCGAAACGCTCATTGGCAACACATCCGCAATGCCATGACCGTTCCAAGTGCAACTCTTCAATTTTTCGGCTTTCGAATCGCCCTTCGGCACTCCAATGACTTCTGAAACGATGTATAATCAGCCTGTCGCATGCGTCGGCATTATCAAACGGCGTAATACCGCCTATTGAGCAACTTGCCATCATTTCAAGCTGTACGGGTTTAGGTGAAGTATTAACAAATTCAACCCATACTTCCAAAGCTTTTTCGCCAAAATGGTGACTTAAGAAATGATCGCAGTACCAGCTATGTGGGCTCACCATGCGGGTTTGTATGACTTGAACCCCGTCGCGTTCACAAACCGACTGCGATTCATATCGTAACGAGGTCACAGTATCACTGTTGCGCAACGTAGCACCCTGAGACATTCCGTCGGGGTAAGCATCATCGATGCATTTCAATTGTACAAGCGAATCAATACGATATGCATATTGCGGCTGATGCGCGACCGGCAACATATCAATTTCATGAAGCCCAGCCAAATTGACCCTGTGTGGTTTGACTTTATCTCTGAAGGAAGCGGGCAGCAGATTTAGCCCGACATTGCCCTCTTTACTTACCACATATTGCACATAAGTATCACCAAGCACAAACTCAGCAAGTATATTCGCCTGACCAACTTTGTTCGATTCCATATGATTATTCTTACAAACTTGAATTCTATTCAAACTTTCAGACATATAATTTCTGGCCAGCGACAATTATGATCGCAGCCAAGCAAAACAACTTAATCATTATAGCCTGCGATGCATATTCTTCAATACATACACGCAAACTGATTTATTGTACATATACTTTCAGATTTACTGAGGGTTATATCGCGACAATCTTATTTGGTGGTACAAACTCCTGTACTTGCGAGGACTCATGCCTTTGATACATCTGAAATATCTCCCAAAATTGCCTTCTCCGCAATAACCGAATGTCCTGGCAATATCTAGAATTGATGCACCAGTATCGATTAACATGCTGGCAATATATTCAACACGTACATTGCGTATTTCAGTATAAATACCATGTCCTACTACTTTCTGAAACCGTTCATAGAGTGCACGTCGTGACAATGTCGTAGCATTGACAACATCTTGAACCTGGATAAGTTCGCAAACATGTGCCCGAATATATTTCAAAGCGTTGGCAACGTCTTTATCATAAATTGCATTCACTTCAGCGGATCGGCGTATCCTTAGTGCCATCGGCCCCATATCGGTAACATTCTGACCAGACCCATTTGCCTTCATGATCATGCTTTGCAACAGCTCTGCGCCATGGTAACCAACTTGCTGAAAATCAAGTTCTACACTTGACAACTGCGGATTGCAAAGCTTTGCAAGCATTTCATCATTCCCTACGCCCAACACCGCTATCTCTTCAGGCACATGCAGTTTTTGAAGTCGGCACGCATCCAGCACATAGCTAGCACAGATATCACTGCATGTCATCAGTCCTATTGGTTTGGGAAGGTCCATTAACCATGTAATCAGGCCATTTTGCCGATTCTTTTCGGGGTTTTCTACTTTCTGCTGAGAACGCCGATGATAGTAAGTATGCATGTTGTAATGTGAGGCTTCGATCCGTTTGCGGAAAGCTTCTTCACGCTCGTGAGACCAATAGTAATCTTCAAAACCGCAGAACGCAAAACTCTTATAACCTTTTTTGAGGAAAAATTCCGCACCCATTTCTCCTATGAGGTCGTTGCGAACATCAACATATTTTACATTTTGATATTCTCTTTTGGCTTCATTGCGAGCCGCAATTATAATAGGTACATCAAATTTTGCGAATTCATCCAGCCCACATTGCTCATTGCTAACAATAACCCCATCAGGTGCCCAACTCCGGGCAGCTTCAATGCTTATCCTCGTCATATCCGATTGTGCTATTTTATTGTAAGCCCAGGGACCATAAAGTGAAGCATACTTTTGAATTCCAAGAAGAATAAACCTGTCACTAGCAGAAGCATTGTCCAACACTAATAACACTTTAGGCAAAGTCATAGATGGCTCGCTTTTAAATCAGATAGAATTACTGCTCAGCAAATCGTCTCTTGCATACAGATATTACATGCCGAGGATCAAGTTCAAACCAGCCTTGTTGCGGAGATTGCGCCACATATTCACGATATACTTGACACGGGCATGAACTATCGCCGCCTTCAACTCATTAGTACCGACATCAATTGGCAGAATACGACATAGTGTCAGTTCGCCTAATTCCCTCAATAATCATAGTAGATGATTTGAGGTACATACAAAATGGTATTACTTGCAAAAAATATGGATTTTTTTGCACATTATGCCATAATTGATCAGCGACAATCATTCTTAACGGGCCAGTTTGCATTATTGAAATATTATATAATCCGACCCTCAATAGTAATCAGTTTGGGCTCTTATTTCTCATACATGTTCTATTAATCTAATTCAAACTGAGCGTAATATCTAATACCTTGCCTGCATCAATTGTTACCGGTTCTTTAAATTTCAGGACTACTTTATCCTTGTCTTGAACCAGCTTCGCGGAAACAGACAGCCCTGAAATAGTAATATTGGATGCATCTGCTTTACGTCCTAGGGCAAGAGCTAAACGAATTTCGGCAACATCCAGTTTTCCGTAAGCGATTTTTATAGTATTTTTCTGAGACGCGTTGCTTCGCTTTTGCTCAAACGATCCCCACCCTTGCGCGCCGGTGAAGAATGAAGCATGATTTTCCGGCTGCCATTTCGGGTCGAAGCCGATTATCTTCTCAGGCCCGTCATAATAATATCCCTGACAAGCCAGCATTACTGACCAAACGCTCATCGCCCTTCCGTAGAATTTGCCGCATTCGTCATCGCCAAAAGGATTGCCCGAATAGCCCCAGCTTGCAACATCCATCGCGGTAAGGTCAGTCCTGAGTCTGCCGTCATACCTGTCATAAATCGCTTTGGTTACCATCAATCCTTCTTTGAGCATCCCGAATTGGATCATCGTCGCAGCGGCAGAATATTCAAATCCTGTCATCACTTCATCACCGTATGGAGTTGGTTCTGCGGGACGATCCCATTTATTCGGCCAGCACATCATCTGCATACCTGCATCTTGATCAGCTACAAATTTTCGCGGCTTTTGTTCTACTCCCACAAAATTACATCTGAAATTGTATCGGAGCAGCGAATTCATCGCTGAATGAATTCTTTCTACCGGGTAATGTCCCTCAAGGCCAAGCTGATTCGCCCACCATTCACCAAGCACCTGATCTATACTGCAACCTGTAATGATATTATGGCTTGGCAGATTGGCATCCGGAATTTGAATATAAAATTGGCCGTTCCATAATCTATCATTCTGTTTTTGTGCTCCGGATACTCGAATGGCCCTGTAATGTTGGCACAGAGCTTGATCGTGCTGCAACTCTGACATCTTTTCAGATGCTTCCAATGCCGACAAATACAATGAACCCAGCCATGGCGAATTCCCGGACATCTCCGTATCCAATGTATTATGCTGCAAACCAGATAATACACCGTCCTCATCAGAATCCCACCGCTTTATAACGTACTCCATCGTTTTGCGTACATGAGGCCAGTTTGCAGTGATCCAATCAGCGGAACTACTCTTTAGATATTCGCGGTATGAGCATAGTATCTCACCGCACATGCCGTCAGTTGCTTCCTGTCCATAACGGAATCTATTACTCAAAAAACCATCCTCGCGTTGATCAGAGAAAGCCTGTTCACGCATTTTTTTCGCCAGAGAAGGAAATAAATGGGCATGCGCCTGGGCATAATGATACACATGACTGCAATTACCCTGGCAGCAGCCTGCCGTTGTGCCACACCCTTCGAAGCACCCCAAATAACCATCCTGTGACCAGAAAAAGGTCTTGCTGCTCAAGATAGCAACCTGGGAACTTACGCGATCCAACAACCAATAAGGCAAATTCGAATTATAGAAAGTATCATGATATAAATGTGTTTTATCTGACAACTCCTTTAAGCTGTCTTTGACATATTTGGCCACGTCAATAGAATCCGTCCACCAATTGTTATACATATTACCTTTAAATGCCCATTTGCCGTCATTCATACCGTTAAGCGCATTCGGGAAATGCCACGTCAAAACAAATGTTACTGTTTTACTTTCTGACGGCTGAAGTACAAACGGTACAGCAAGAGCTCCGTTGTAAGTCTTACCAGGTTCTGATGGGCCAACGGCATCGGGACCAGCCAACTGGCTGCTATTTAGCCAATTATTGTACAACTCTTCAATGTCAACCCATGAAGCAATGCCCTGGCCATCACCAGACACAGCCATGAGAGTCATACTGCCAAGCCCGCCGTCATAATGCAATTTGTCTATACCGGTTTCAGCACAGACTTTTTGGGCCTGGGCTTTATCGTCATCATATTTTTTTCTGTCTATAGTCATAGACAGGATGCTGTTGTCTTTATCCTTGATCACTTTATTTCTGTTTTGACCCAGCAATTTGACTTGAGACTTTATGGTTTTTGCAGGTTCGTCAGAAAAAACAATATTATCTATATCTATGTGCCCCCATCCACCCTTCTCTTCGTCTACAATCTCAATGTAGGCCGTTTTACCTTTAAACTGGCTCACATCCCATGAACGCCACTTCAATATATCGTTAGAACTCCCTGTTGCCGTTGCGACTTTTTGATTATCTACCCATAGATTAATGCAAGTGGTATCCTTATGTTCTCCGCCGGCGATCAGAAAATGAATAATATTCTTCGTTATTGTAAATGTTGGAGATTTCAGTCTGCCTGTTGCTGCATCTCTTGTTTCGTTATAAGTATTAACCAGTCCCTTGCCTTTAAAACCGGCAAGTTGTTGTTCATCTTGAAATTTTCCATGTGCAGGTTCCTTGCCAAAGGCATCGCCGCTAATCGTCCACTGGCCATAATCAGGCCCTTCAAAATCTTCAAAAATAATTCCATCAGACGGCCCCGGCCAGACAACATTGTCGCAGCCCATGAAACCAACAGCATTTTTCTGCGATGCTAACAGGCTTACCTCTACTGCGGCATCGGTCGGATTTGAAACAGTAATATTGAAAATTGCGCACGGTATCGCGGAATTCTTTGCATCAAACGGTATCAGTGGACTAAATGCCTCCATGCTAACTTTAACCGGCAGTTCGGCATCGATAAAGTTGTAGAGACCAAGAGGATATTCTCCGCGGAACGTCAGGCTGGCCATTTTTTGGAACGGTCCAACACTAGTGGTCTGCAGGGCTCTAACAACTGTACCGCCGTCACGATGGTAACGAACGGCAAAAAAACTATCTAAAACTTCCGGGTTGCAGGTGTTATTAAAAATCTGCCAAATAGCTCGCTCTCCCTGGCCATTCATCTGAATACAGCCGGCGCCAATACCTCCTACAGGCATACTTATGGCATCAAGATATTTGCCGGTGTATATTTTAGCAGCACCTTCTGCGATAAGAGCCGGATCATTCAACCGTTCAACAATACATGAGGGTAATGACGGCATCGCTTTTTGCTCTTGCGCAAACGCAACTGACGACATTATTACCGCTAAATTTACTATTCCGATTGTGATACTTCGATACACGATAGCTCCTTTCACATTAAGCTAAAACTTCATCACATATTTAAACTGCTATACAAAGATAACTTTCATATACAAGCTCATTTCATTTTATATTTTCGGTGATCCACGGCCAATCGTCGGTCTTAAACGGAGATGCGGGTAATCCGAAGCCATTGTACAGATTGGCAGATTCAGGATTGTCTTGCCATGCGTAGCGGACTGCGACAGGTCTGGAGACATCTGGATTTTCAACTATGACGACGGCGATCTTCGCAGCATCATTCACCTCAATCACACTCTTGTCAGATCGCATAAAGCACGTTTCTTGTATCGAAGCGCGTGCGGCAACGAACTTGCGGTCAGCACCTGCGATAGTAAATCCTTTAAGAGGGCCTCCCTTAGCAATAAGACCGCTATCGACATGATCGAATGTAATAACGATTTGGTTCTTCTCAATTTTCATGCTCTTATACATGGGACCGGAATACTCAGTTTTTCGGCCATAACACTTGTTTAATGCGATTAAGGCGAGACGGCGGCCCACTTCTTGTTTATTTGCGGGATGAATATTGTTTGCATCACCAATGTCGATAGTGACGGCCATACCGCTGTTAGGCACGCTCAGAGTCTTAGATTGTGCATCGCGAAGTTCGGCCCATGCCTCAGGATCGCACCAGACAGATGGAACTTTATAGTTTGCTAATTGGACGAACAGGAAAGGAAAATCGCCCTGCTGCCAATGTTGGCGCCAATCGGCAATGAGCGAAGGGAAAAGCTTTTGGTATTGTTTGGCGCGATCGGCATTAGATTCACCCTGATACCATATTGTACCTTTTATAGAATACTTAATTATGGGCGATATCATGGAATTATACAGCAATGATGACCCATTAGGCGGAATTAGAGGATCGAACGGCGTGGGCTGCTTTGCCGGTTTACCTGTCTTTTTCGCATCATCGGCGGCCTCTTTTTGCCATTGTGCCATAGCTATAGTATAATCAGCTTTGCCAGTGGGATATTTCTTTAACATTTCTTCACATCGCTGGATGATCGGGGCAAATTCAGGCTTGGCTTTGAGTGCCGACTTCGACATCCATGCTTCGGCGGAAGTAGCACCCCATGAGCTATTGATAAGCCCGACAGGCTGATTAAGTTTATTATGCAAAGCTTTGCCAAAATAGTAAGCGGCTGCCGAATAACCTGCCACCGTCTGCGGCGAACATATCACCCACTGTCCGTTGCAGTCCTCGACAGGATTGATAGCGCCACCATCTTTTAAAACTGTAAAGAGGCGAATACGCGGATAGGTGGCGTTGCGTATCTCGGAGTTTGCATCCAGGACTGTTATTACCGGTACGTCCATATTTGATTGCCCCGACGCAAGCCAGACCTGGCCGACAATAATATTTCGTATCGTGATAGTATTTTTGCCGGCGACTGACATTTCAAACGGGATTTCAGAAGATTTCATTGCTTCCAGCGTAACCATCCATTTGCCGCCGGCGTCTGAAGTTGCTCTATACTCATGTTCGTTGATAGTTACAGTTACGTTTTCATCCGGATCACCCCAGCCCCAAATACGATCATTAGCATCGGCTTGGAGGACCATGTTATCAGATATGATGGCAGGCAGTTTTATATTTGCAAAAGCGGCCGCAGAACATAAAACTATTACAATGCATCCTTGCGAAACCCGTCCCATTTTTTTACCTCTTAAAATTATTTTCTGTTATCAATTACCTGAACCGCACCAGTGTGCAATTGAGCCTTAAGCCTCGTGATCGCAACGCCATTTACATCAGCAGCCGTATCGGCAAGTATCTCCACCGCCGCAATACAATCAGGCCGCGGATCAACAACGCTGAGACCGTCTATCTTCACGCCTTCGCAATTCGCTATTCGCACAGCCGCTCGCTTTTCATAAATACGGCTATCTTCTGATGCTGTTATTTCGTTGTTCAAGATCGTAACATTCCTGGCACCGCCGACAAATATAGCAGCACCAATAGGATCAATGACTTTGTTTCCTTCAATGACAATGTTCCTGATATCACGACCTTTGCCAAGATTCCAACCAGTGCGCGTATTGATAACCTGAATTGCGCCACTGTCAACTCGATGCCCATAACCAAAATCATCGCCCACGCGAACTATAGTATTATTTTTTATAACAATATTGCCGGGAATTGGTCCTTCCGGCCAATCAGGATCATTGGCCAAAACGATTCCCAGTCCCCGAACGTCCTTTATGTAATTATTTTCTATAATCCCATTACCTCCGCGAAGAAGCATCCCATGCCGACGCTGTCCAATCATTCGATTATTTCGAATCACATATCCTTGACCGCTAGCGGAAAGATTGAAAGCCGTATCGGCTTCAAAATGGTTTGCGCCGGTAAGAATACCTTCAATTGATTTGTCCAATTGAACTCTATACCGCTGGCCAGGCAATTCATCCAGGGCTTTAATGATCCGCTCGCCAAGCACTCTGCCTTCACGCGGATTATATATCTGAAGCCGATCACCAGACTTAAGGCGGCAATCTTGTGAGAGAATAAGTTCGGAAGTGTTTGGAGATTCGAGAATGCGGCTCACAGTGCAATAGATGTTCAATGTATCGTCAGCAATATATTCGAACAAACAATCT
>Ga0209417_1004541_pt1 | contig 16449 bp, 12 predicted proteins | sample RifGroF2_FD_184002 | JGI IMG/M metagenome (GOLD analysis project Ga0209417, IMG submission 184002) | Groundwater microbial communities from Rifle, Colorado, USA - Groundwater F2 (SPAdes) (version 2) | ecosystem: Environmental > Aquatic > Deep subsurface > Groundwater | place: Rifle, Colorado... | reverse complement strand
TTGAAGCCGGGATCGAGGATATGATCTTGTTGGCATCATCCGACTTGTTGGAGACGAAATATGTCATCCCCTTCTGGATTTTCAGCAGGTCGGCGTCGGCGGGATTCCGGGCCAGTTCCTGGTCGAGGACTAGTTCCGAGTAATCGAACATCTTCAGTTCGTTGAGCTTCTTTGAAAGCGCTATCGCCATCTCCGTGTCGGACTTTGCGCTGGCATCGTATTGGAACAATAGGACTGATGCAGCAAGAAGTGCGAAAACTGCAAGTACTCTGGTGATTCGCATCTTTATTCCTCCTGGTTTGTTATTTTTAATTATGTCTTATGAACAGCTTTTTATAAACTCTACATGCACTTCGCGGTCGCGCGGACCGTCGAACTCGCAGAAGTAAATACATTGCCATGTGCCCAGGCACAGCCTGCCTCTGCTGACAGGCACTGTCAGCGAAAAACCCATGAGCGAGGCTTTCACATGTGCGGCGGTGTTGCCCTCGCAGTGCCGGTACATACTATTTGCCCAAGGTGCTATCTTGTCAAGTAGGAAAATAATATCCCTCTTAACATCGGCATCCGCGTTTTCGTTGATGGTGAGCCCGGCGGTCGTGTGCATCGAGAACACCGTGCATATTCCGGAATCCATTCCCGGCGGCACGAGCGCATTTATCCGGGAGGTTACATCGACAAGCTCCGTGTGTTCTCTTGACTTGACTCCAAGTACCGGCATCAGATTGCTCTCCTGTTTTTCGTGCAAAGCAAAAGAGCAACCTATCAGAAAAAAAATATTTTTAAAGCGCGGAAAAATATTTTGACAGAGATTTTTTTCGCGCCGGTCGCCGGGCCTGCTTCTTCCATGCCGACCTGGAGGCCGGCGTTCCTTTTCAATAAGGAATGCTCGAACACGAGCTATCCGCCTTCGCTAAGATGCTACGGAGCGACACACAACAAAAAAATCCTCAGTTTGATAATTTGCCGGAAGATGTCACACCATCTTCCGCCCGTTTCGGGCGTGGAGGGTCATGCTTGCCATGACCATTTCTTGAAATTTCCTTAGGCTCAGTTTCACTCGACCATCTTTTCCGTCCACGTGGAAAGTGAATTGTCGCGGGCGCCCATGACCAGGACGGTGTCACCTGAGGAGGTGTTTGACGAAAGATATTTTTCCAGTTCCTTCCTGCTGTCGAAGGAAAAGTATTCCTTCGAACTGTCAAGACGGTATTCCAGGACAACCTGTTCCGAGGTAGGGCTGAAGCTCGTCGTGCCGCCGGCATAGAATACCGGAAGGAAAGCAAATTTATCTTTTCGGGTCATGATCTTTTCAAGCTCCTTGAAAAGATTGTCTTTCATGAATTTCAACGGCGCGAACCCGTGCGGCTGGAAGACTGCGAAGAGTTTTCCGGTGGTGATTTCACGGGCCGTCTTCATGCACGACGCTATCTTCTCTGGATTGTGCGCATAGTCGTCGATCACAAGCGCTCCGGATGGCAGCCGCCCTTTTATGTTGAAGCGGCGCCAGACACCCTCGAAAGATGAGACATGTTTCTCAGATCCTTTTTTGTAGAGCCCCAGCATTTCCAATGAAGCCATTATGGAAAGGGCGTTCAAGGCGTTATGATGTCCGGGCGAGGGCAGGGCGAGCTTTATAAGTTCGCCGGTCTTGTTCCTTATCAGTTCTGCCACCGGCTCATTGTTTTCAATCTTGTATGAGACAAGACGCCATTCGCTGGATTTCCCCGGGCCGAAGATCATCCGCGCGCGCTTGCCGCCCGGAAATTCCTTTATGCTGTCCTTTACAGTCTCGTCAGTCACGACACCTTTTGATGTATTGACGATGAACTTCTTAAATACTTCGGCAAGCTCCCTGATAGGATAATGATCGTTTCCGATGTTCAATATGACGGAGTAGTCGGGTTTGAATGCCAGGAGGCTCTTGTCGCTCTCGTCGGCCTCGTATACGAAATAGCAGCCTTTGCCCGGACGGAAATTTCCTGCGTATTTCGCAGATGAAAAACTGTTCACGAGCCCGCCGGAAAGCATTACGGGGTCATGCCCCATCCTGGCAAGAGTTTCCGCGAGCCAGGAAGTTACGGTGGTCTTCCCGCAGGTGCCGGTCACTGCCACGGACACGCAATCCTTCATTGATAGGATTGCGGATGCAAGAGCCTCGGCCCTGTGTATCCTGCCAATCCCGGAGCCCACCTTGAAGTCGGGATTGTCCTCCTCGATGGCGGTGGAGTATACGAGGAAGTCGGGTTTTGCCTTGGCCGCATATGAGCCGTCCTGTGGATAAAGCTTGATCCCGCAGTTCCTGAGTGAGTTGATGATCCTCGCGTTTTCCGGCTTGTCCATGTCGCGGTCGCTGCCGCTGACATCGCAGTCGAGCCATTTGAGCATCTGGGCGAGACCGCTCATGCCAATCCCCCCGATTCCCACGAAATGAACTTTTGATGGAATTTCCATTGGACGAATTTTAAAAGATTCCTTTGCTTGTATCGTATGTATTAGCGAGTATCGCAATTCAATTGACCTGGTATAACTTATGGCATTATTTTAAGAATAAAAATAAGCGTGGATAAATATGTCTGATATTTCATGGAAGCCTAACTGGAGTGAAACAAAGAAGCACTTCAACGATTTCTGGAACCGCAAGGGAGTAGTGATTGGTTCCTGGGGCGCTCCAAAGGCGGCAAGGCAGATTGAGCCCGTAAAGGAAGTAGAATGCCCATCGTTATCTTAGATTTTAATATACGTGTAATAGAGTTTTGTTTTTTCTTTATTGAAAATCAGTATCCATTTAAGTGTACTATTGTCTTTTAAAAATATTTCATCCGGTTCAATATTTAAATTTCTACATCCTTCTAATAATCCTTTTTCCGGGCCCTTGTCTTCGGGAATATATTTTGGGTATCCTAATTTCATTATTAATGCTTTTGCGTCTTTCGGGTCAATGTCACATGTAATTACAGCCCAGTTCCCTGCAAGTCCACTTCCGGTCTTCTCTGTTCCCTCTAAGTTCTTTACACTGGAAGGAATAGGATCAGCGATATGGAGTTTAAACAAGGTATCGCCGCTTCGTGGTCCACACGAAGCCATAAATAAAATTAGAATTATTATTGGTAATAGTTTCTTCATTCTATCAAGGATAACTTCTTATTATGCGGTTCTCCATAAGCAGGTGGGCGAAAATATAATTTTGTAACCTTCCCCGCGGATTTAGCCTCAAGCCTGTCACCATATGTATATAAGGCTTATGGTAAATCACCATATGCGCTTAAAATAGACCACGACAGGGACTGAAGTCAAGGTTCATGGCCGGAGTCAGCGGCAGGAGTGGCATTGATGAGTGGCACTTCAGAACGGCATACACTACATAAAGCAATTGCGGGCATGAGTGCTACGAACAGAAAGCTGGTGTTCATAGTAGGTACGTGCTTTAGCCTGTACCATTCTAGGTTCTTAAAATTGCAAAATTCCGGTACAGCCTAAAGACAGTACCTACTAAGGAATCAAGATTCTTCGCCGAGACGGCGAACTCTACATCAAGTCATTGCCCCGAGCGCGCAGTGCCTCGGGGCGGGCCGGGAATAACTCTTGCGAGCTGGACTACGAACGAAAACATAATCACAGGCAAGACCTGCCCTGACCTGTAGTGAGCTTGCCGAACTAGCTTGTCGGTGGAAGCCTGTGCTACATTGGTTGGACAATTGCCGTTGGTTCAATGCGTTTTCTTATCGAAAATTCTTTTCAGGTGCACTTGGAGAAGCGTGAGTTCGGATGGCGTTACTCCGTCGATCCGCGATGCCTGCGCCAGCGTGCTGGGAAGAATTTTTCCAAGCTTCATCCTTGATTCGTTGCGGAGTCCGAGCACGGCATCATAATTGAAGTCCGCAGGAATCTTCCAGTTCTCGAGCTTCTGCAGGTTCTTCACAGACTTCAGTTCCCGTTCGATATAACCATGGTAATGCGCGGTGATTACCAGCTGCCTCAAAATCCTTCTGTCCTCCTCCTGCGAAATATCAAGGTCCCCGATAGGGAAGCCGATCTTTGCGGACACATCGCCTGCAAGGGATTTAAGATGCTCGAATATTGTCTGCCCGTTGTGCTTCTCCATCTTGAAATTGGCTTCTGCCGCCGCCAGTTTTTCCGCATACTTGCTGAACATTGCGAATTTCGCATCGGAGAGAAGGCCCAGCTTGTGGGCGATTGGACAGAGGCGCAGGTCTGCATTGTCCTGCCTGAGTATCAGCCTGTATTCCGCGCGGCTCGTGAACAGCCTGTACGGCTCGACTATTTCCTTTGTCACAAGATCGTCTGTCATCACGCCGATGTAGCTTGTCTCCCTGCCGAATTCATAGGGATCCTTGCCATTTGCGGATCTCGCGGCATTGAGGCCGGCGACAAGGCCCTGTCCTGCAGCCTCCTCGTAACCGCTTGTCCCGTTGATCTGTCCTGCAGTAAAGATATTAGGCCATTTTTTCACTGCCAGCCCGCGGTTGATCTGGTCGGGGAAGACGAAGTCATATTCGATGGCATAGGCATATCTGGATATGACGGCGTTCTCCAGTCCGGGTATGGAATGCAGCATCTGCACCTGTACGTCGGCAGGCAGGCTCGTTGAGATTCCGTTGATATAATATTCCTGCGTGTATTCGCCTTCAGGTTCGAGGTAGAGCAGATGCGTCTCATGGTGGGGGAAGCGGACGACCTTGTCCTCGAATGAAGGGCAGTATCTTGTTCCGATGCCGGAAATTTTTCCGCTGTACATGGGCGATTTGTCGAGATTCGCCCTGATGATTTCGGCGGTCTTCAAAGTGCTTTTGACCAGATAGCACGGCATTTCTTTTTTTAGTGCACGGGGATAGGTGCTGTCTTCCGGGAAGTAGCTGAAAGTCTCTTCCGGTGATTCGCTTTCCTGGACGATCATGTTGGAGAAATCAATGGTCTTTGCGAGGATGCGCGGTGGAGTTCCGGTCTTGAGGCGTCCGAGGCGTATCCCGAGCTGGCCGGAGAGGGACTTTGAAAGATCGGATGACGGCGGATCTCCGGCGCGGCCGCCGGGGAAGTTCAAGAGTCCGTAATGGAGTTTTCCAGAAAGGAATGTCCCCGTGGAAACAACGACGCTTCTGCATCTGAAAGTCTCCTCGAGCCTTGTCCTGACGCCGCAGATATTGCCGTTCTCAATGAGGAATCCCGTGGCTTCCGCCTGGTGGATTATCAGATTTCCAGTATTTTCCAGTTCGAACTTCATGGCTCTCTGGTAGCAGACCTTGTCGCACTGGGCGCGCGGGGACCATACTGCGGGGCCTTTGCCGCGGTTGAGCATCCTGAACTGGATCGTCGCGGCGTCGGTGATCTTTCCCATGGCCCCGCCGAGGGCGTCGATTTCGCGGACGACCTGTCCCTTGGCGATCCCGCCGACGGCGGGATTGCAGCTCATCTGGGCGATGTGGTCCATGTTGATCGTCAGGAGCAGCGTCCGGGCACCGAGGCGTGCCGAGGCCAGTGCGGCCTCGCATCCTGCGTGGCCGCCGCCTATCACGATCACATCGTAGCTGTATTGAATTGAAGACATGGAATATCACCGATTTCCGAATTGAAACTTGGACTGAAATATATTCTCCTGGCAAGTTTTTGCCAGAGTGTGTTTGAATTAAAACACTTATGAACTAACTTATTGGCTCGTAGGAAATTTTGAACCCATGGAGAATGAATAATGAAGAAGCATGGACAGGAGAAGGAAGACATCATAGAAGAAGCGTACGAGGAAATAACCACGTTCGAGGATTCTTTCGTCAAGAACTGGTCGACGATCCTCAACATCGCAATAGGCGTTGTAATTATTTTCGCGGTATATCTTACTTATACAAACTATTCCCAGAAGAAGGAAGTGGCCACCGTCGCCGAGTTCAACAAGGCGAAGACAGTTCCGGAACTGCAGGCTGTAATAGCCGCCCATCCTGAAAACCCCTCTGCGAACTTCGCAAAGATCAGGATGATGAAGCTTCTTGTCGACGAGAAGAAATACGAGGAGGCCCTTAAAGCCTGCCGCGAGATCAGGCAGGTTCCGGAGAATCCCGAGACCTTCTGGCAGTCCAAGCTCAACGAAGGATATATCCTTGAACTCATGAACAAGAAGGAAGACGCGGCTGAGGCCCTTTCCAAGATAAGCACGGACATAAAGTTCCCTGCAGGCGTGAGGAGCGAGGCCTCGTATTCCGCTGGAAGGATCTTCCTGGCGGTAGGAAAGAATGACAGGGCCGTCGCATCCCTCAAGACAGCGGTGGACGCTTCCGCCGGAGCCGAGGATTTCTGGGCCGACCAGGCAAAGACGCTCATGATGAACATGAATTGAAAAAATAATTTCGCGTTTTTTAACAGGTTTTGTCCTATGCCCATGTATTCAATGCGAAATCATCCAGCCATTCGCCCCGGCGAATAAACCCATTAATCCAATCACCCATGGGACTAAACATGCTCCAGAAGTTCACGCCCGGCTACAAGTTGAATGGCAGGTTCGAGATCCTCAAGATGCAGGGGAAGGGCAGCCTGGGTGATACCGTCTATATCGGCAGGCATCCCGATCTGGAGAAGGAAGTCATAATCAGGGTACTGCCCCCGGAAATGAATTCCGGCACGGATACGGTCCAGCGTTTCATCCAGGCCGTCAAACTCACCGCCGCCCTCAAGCACCAGAACATCCTGCCAGCCTATGATGCAGGGGATGAAAACGGAATCCTGTTTTTTGTCAGCGCATCCGAGACCGGGCTCTATCTTTCCGACTACATCAAGATGAAGGCGAGGCTTGATCAGGACGAGGCCGTAAAGATAACAATGGCAATCGCCGACGCCCTTGAATATGCATGGGACGAGAAGAAAATCCTGCACAGGAACGTCTGCCCTTCCAATATCCTCATCGCCGCAGGAGTCCATCCGATGCTCGCTGATTTCGGACTTGCCAAATCTTTCGAGGCGGGCAAGGACGACCTGACTGTCATGGGATATACGATTGGAAACCCCCAGTACATGAGCCCGGAACAGGCGAGGGGTGAAAGGGAACTGTCATACCATGCTGACATGTACTGCCTCGGGCTTGTGTTCTATGAAATGCTCGCAGGAGTTCCTGCGTTCCAGTGCAAATCCCATGTCGAGATGATGGAGGCGCAGATGGAGAAAGCTCCAAAGCCTATGACGAACTATAATTCCAATGTGACTCCGGACTGCCTTCTTGTCATCAACAAGATGATTGAAAAGGACCAGAAGAATAGATATGGGACCTGGGCGGAGCTTATAAAGGATCTCAAGGCGCTGCTTGCAGCCAGGCCTATCGCGGCATCTGCCGTGAAGAAGCTGGTGGTCAGCAAGGATCCTGTTTCCCGGACTGGCGGCGGGAAGGCCTATAACGCCTACGGATCAAGGCGCGTCAAGGAATCGAACCTGCTGTCAGGGATAATCATCACCGTGGCCGTAGTCCTGTCAATTATCGTTGCAGTGGTCGTATTCCTCAAGTATTTCAACAAGTGATGTCAGCCGATTTTTAAACTCAAGAAATGGTCATGGCAAGCATGACCCTCCACGCCCGAAACGGTCGTAAGGATGGAGGGACGCGCTTGCCGCGTCCGGAATTTTGGAATTATCTCGATTTATTACCAGTCCGGCGGATTTTCCTGACTTCATCAGCCATGATGCTGATCCCTTTCCGTACAACCCCGTCATCCTGGGCGTAGGTGAGCCTTATGCATTCGTTCCTGTGCTTCCAGCTGCCATCCATGCCGGGGAAGAAATAATTGCCGGGAACGATGAGCACGCCGCGTTTCTTCAGCCGCTCATACAGCTCCATGCTTGAAATCGGCAGGCCTTTGAACCAGAGCCAGAGGAAGAGGGCGCCTTCGGGTTTATGGATGCAGCATCCGCAGTCCTTGAACTCCCTTTGTATATGGGATACAGCTGTTTCGGCCTTGGCCTGGTAGAATGGCCTTATTATGTCCCTGCTGATTGAAATGATTTTTCCGCTGGCGACAATGTCATATGCCAGGGAGACTCCGAACCCGCCTGGCGCCAGGCTGAATATCGCGTTCATGGCCGAGATCGAACTGATTATCTTCCTGTTGGCTATCACAATTCCCGTACGGAGTCCGGGAAGACCGAGTTTTGAGAGGCTCATGCACATTACAATGTTTTCGTTCCAGATGGGTTTCGCATCCGTGAAGATTATGTTCGGGAACGGAGTGCCATATGCGTTGTCGATGATCAGGGGGATATCATGAGACCCGGCGATGTCGCTCAAGTTCATGATCTCATCGTCAGTCAGGACATTCCCGGTGGGATTGGTCGGCCTTGAAACGCAGATCGCTCCGATTTCACCGGAGACTTTCAGGTTTGAGAAGTCAACGTGGTACTTGAAAATCTGGCTCCCGAGCATCTCGATACCGGGCTTACGGGCGGCGAAGAAATCATCTGAAAGGCCCATGTCCGCATACCCGATGTATTCCGGGGCGAGGGGGAACAGTATTTTCCGGCGGATACGGCTGCCTCCGTAGCTGCCTTTCCCGGCGAACATGTTGAACAGGAAGAAGAAGGCGGTCTGGCTGCCGTTTGTGAGCGCGATGTTTTCCGGACCGATCTTCCATCCATATTCCTTCCGGAGGAGTTCCGCCAGTACTTCGATGAAGCCGTTCTCCCCCTGTGGGCCGTCGTAGTCTCCGATCGTCTGTTCGAATTCTTTTCCATTTGCAAGGATCGATTCCATGCGGGTCCGGAAATATTTCTGCACCTCGGGTATATGGGCCGGATTTCCGCCCCCGAGCATCAGCATTTTTCCTGATCCTGCCGAAATGGCGCTGCCAAGATCGTCCATCAGCCGGAGTATCCCGGAATTCCTGGTGAATTTTCTTCCAAATGCTGAAAGTTTCATGTTGTTCTCCTGCAGTTAATCTAATGCTTTCATGCAAACTCGCAAAGCATATTTCTTTATCATCCGGTGATTTTGGATTATTTTGTGTCCGGAAAATAACGATAAGTGCTTTGTGTCTTCATGGGTTGATGGTAGAATATATTCTTAAAACATGGAGGTTTCGCCAATGAAGAACAATAAGGTCGTGTTAAAGGAACCTGAAGCTTTGTTCAATGATTTCACGAAGGAGGATCCGTGGCGGATCTTCAGGATAATGGCCGAGTTCGTCGACTCGTTCGAGAAAATGAGCGCACAGGGGCCGTTGATAACCGTCTTCGGTTCGGCCCGCACCAAACCCAGCGAGCGTGAATACAAGGAGGCCGTGAAGATGGGGCGCCTGCTTGCCATGAACGGCTATGGAGTACTGACGGGCGGAGGCCCGGGAATCATGGAGGCGGCGAACAAGGGCGCGAAGTCTGCGGGTGGCGTTTCCGTGGGGCTCAACATCGAACTCCCCATGGAGCAGTCCGCAAACCCATACCTCACCACGCAGGTCGACTTCCGCTATTTCTTCATAAGGAAGGTGAACTTCCTGAAATATTCCCTGGGGGTAATCGTCTTCCCCGGCGGCTTCGGGACTCTTGATGAAATGCTTGAGACCCTGACACTTCTGCAGACCGACAAGATAAACCGTATTCCGCTGGTGCTGGTAGGGGAGGAATTCTGGAGGCCGTTGATTAAATGGTTTGAGACTACGCTGGTGGACGAAAGGAAGATAAATGAGTCCGACCTGGATTTTTTCAGCGTTGTCGATTCAGCCGATGATGCGATGAAGCATATTCTTTCAATCCATACCAGGAAAGGGCTTGTCCACACTGTGAAGAAATAGCGTCTTCGGACATTGGATGAAAATCTTGCGCTTATTTTCGCCGCCATCTTGATATGCTCTTTTAAAAATCGTATAATTGAGTGCCAGGTGTGTGCCGTGGTAGTTTTCCGTGGATGTCTTGTTTTCATCAAGAAAAAAGGGGGGCTGGTGATATTGAAGAAGAGCAACAAGTGGGTTCCACTGTTTTCTTTTGTCCTTCTCTCGATGGGCATATCCGGGGCCGCCTACTATTTCTATTATTCCACCGCCGTTGATTTCTACCGCCAGGCCCAGGATCAGATCTCATCAGTGGCCAGCATGAAGGTGAAGGAGCTTTTCGACTGGCGGCAGGAGCACTACCATGATGCCGAGTCAATACTTCAGAACAAGGATGTCGTAGCAAAGCTCAGGCAGTTGTTCGATGAGCCAGGCGCTTCCCCGTCTGATTCCCTGAAGTGGGAGCTTGGTGCAGTCGCAAAGATCTACGGGTATTCATCATTCAGAATCTATGACAGCTCCATGAGGTTGAGGCTTTCGTCAGACAAATATCCCGCCGGCCTGGAGAATCTCAGGGCCCAGCTGCATGAGGTGATGATCACGAGGCGTCCTCTCTTCTCCGATTTCTATTTTCTTCCCGATTCAGGGCAGACATGTTTTGATTTCATCATTCCTTTCGTTGATAAGGAGGAAGGTGAAAATTCGAAGGTGGCGGGGCTGCTGCTGCTCACGGTCGACAATACCAGATTCATAATGCCCCTCATCCAGACCTGGCCGACACCTAGCCAGAGTGCAAGGATAATGATCGCCAGGATCAAGGAGGACGAGATCATGGTGATGAACGAGCTTGATGATGCCGGGAATGCGAAGCTCGCATACAAGAGACCGGTCGGCGGCAAATTTTCTGCAGCTTTCAACGAGGAGTCGGGGAACGAAGGTGTTTTCGAAGGATATGACTACAGGGGCAGCAAGGTGCTCAGGGCCGTGAAGCATGTCCCGGAATCGCCGTGGTACATAATAGCCCAGGTTGAGACGGAAGAGATATATGCGCCGCTCAAGATAAGGGCCTGGGCCATGGCGGTCACCTCCCTGGCCTTGATTCTGATCTGCGGTATAAGGCTTATCCTCTGGTGGGAGAGCGTGAAAAACGAGATGTACAGGCAGATAATCAAGAATGTCAGGGAACGCGAGAACGCCGAAGCATCCCTCAGCAGGAGCGAAGAACGGATTTCAAAGATAAACCAATGCCTTCTGAGCCTCGGCAACGACTATGCGGAGAACGTGAACAGGCTTACCGCGCTCTGCGGCGAACTTACCGGCGCGACCTGCGCCTTGTACAACAATATGCAGGAAGGCATGCTCTATTCGCTTGGTCAGTGGAATGCGCCGCCCGGATACAAGCCAAGCGACAAGGCGGAAGGCCATATTTGCTATGACCTCATAAGAAGAGGCGTCGAACGCGACGTGATGTACGTGCCGGATCTGTCTAAGACCGACTACGCAAGGACGGATCCCAATGTCAAGGCCTATAATCTCCATTCATATCTGGGGCATATCGTGAAATGCGATGGACGGCCTGTGGGTTCGCTCTGCATTGTCTTCCATAAGGAGTTCATGCCGAGTGATTCCGACTACAAGATTCTCGGCGTGATCGCAACGGCCATCGGTAACGAGGAGAGAAGCCTCATCTATGAAAAAGCCCTGACGGCCAGCATCGAAAGATTCACGCAGATTGCCGACAATGCAGGTGAATGGATCTGGGAGGTGGATACAAATGGAATGTTCACATACTCGAACCGTGTCGTAGAGAATATATATGGATACAAGCCCGAGGAGCTGGTTGGAAAGAAGCATTATTATGACTTCTTTGCGCCTGAGGAGAAGGAAAGGCTCGTAAGGGAGCTTGATGAAATGCTGAAGAGCAGGTCTCCATTCAAGAATTTCCTGAGCCATAACTTGCACAAGACCGGCAGGAAGATACTTTCCGAATGCACGGCAGTCCCCTTCTACAGCACCATGGGTGTTTTCATGGGATACCGGGCAGTCGAGTTCGACATCACCGAAAGAAAGCAGCTTGAAACTGAACGGCTGAAGGTGCAGACTTTGAAGACAGTAGAACTCCTCGCCAAGGGCATAGCGCATGATTTCAACAATCTTCTCGCCTCGATCCTCGGCAATATTTCCGTCGTCAAGGTCAAGCTCAGGGAGGATGACCAGGCCCGGAAGATACTTGATGACGCCGAACATGCCTGCGTCCTTGCAAGGAATCTGACAGGGAAGCTCCTGACTTTCGCCGAGGACACCAGGACGGTTAAGAAACCCTTGACCCTTGCTTCATTCATTGCGGATTCTGTAACATTTGCGCTGAGAGGTACGAATGTCGCCCCTGAATTCAAGCTCGAATCAGAGGATATTTCCGTGGAGGCTGATGAAGGCCAGCTCAGCCAGATGGTCAATAACCTTGTAATTAATGCTGTCCAGGCCATGCCGGAAGGCGGAAAACTGGAGGTCGGATGCTGCCTGGTCCAGGTGGCGGACAGGGAGATCCCGGGACTTGCCGGTGGAAAATACGCGAGAATCATGTTCAAGGACTGCGGACAAGGCATAGCAAAGGAGGATCTCGGCAGGATATTCGATCCTTATTTCACTACGAAAACCAATGGATCCGGCCTCGGTCTTCCCGCCAGCATGTCAATAGCCAGGAACCACAACGGAACGATAATAGCCGAATCCGAGAAAGGACATGGCTCGTCCTTCTTCATGTATATCCCGGCTTCGGCGAAAACCGGGATTGCCGAGCCATCAAGGGAAAAGAGCACTATCCCTGAAAATAAATTCAAATCTAAAATACTTGTCATGGATGACGAGCAGATGGTCAAGGACATGCTGACTCGGATACTGGAATATTATGGTTGCGAGGTCGTGCAGGCTGCGCATGGCAGGGAAGCCCTTGACATATATAAGAAGGCCCGGGATGGGGGGAAGCCTTTCCACCTGGTCATAATGGATCTCACCATCCCCGGTGGAATGGGCGGCAAGGAGACAATCGGAGAACTTCTGAAGATGGATCCGTCCGCCAAGGCTGTTGTTTCAAGCGGATACAGCGTCGAACTTCCCGATTTCAGGGAGCTTGGGTTCAAGGCGATTGTGAACAAACCTTATACACTTGCCGAACTTGACAGGGTGCTCAAGGCTCTCCTCTGATCGATAATCATCCCGCAATGGCGGATGATTGGGTTTTAATTCAAAAATAAAAATCCATGTGATGCGGTATTCCAGACTGCGTTTTTTATTTGAAACTAACAGCTTTCCACACTCCAGCACTCCAGCACTTTAGAACTTTAGAACTTCCTAAAGTGGCCTTCGTCCGTGGAGTGCGGCCGCGATCGTAGCGGAATCCGCGTAGGAGATGTCCGAGCCTGCAGGAAGACCCTGGGCCAGACGCGTCACATGCACATTCTTCTTCTTGAGCTCCTCGGCTATGTATATCGAGGTGGCCTGGCCTTCGACATCGCTGCTGAATGCAATGATGACTTCCTTTACGTTCTGAATTTCTATGCGTTTCAGAAGGGCTTTTATGTTGAGATCGCCTATCCCTTTGCCTTCAAGAGGTGAAAGTTTGCCTCCGATGACATGATAGACTCCTTTGAAGAGGCCGCTCTGTTCGATATTATATATCTGGACTGACTCCTCGACGGCGCAGATCATTGTCTTGTCCCGCGAACTGCTTGCGCAGATACTGCACAGGCTTCCCGAGGATGAGAGGTTCCCGCATTCCGGACAGGATGTCGTGCTCCTGCGAAGTTCGCAGATAGCGGTTCCGAATTCAGCAAGCTTTTCCGGAGGCCATTTGAGCATTGAGAAAGCCATCCTCTCCGCAGTCCTCCGTCCAACACCGGGAAGAGTTTTAAGCAGGTTTATGAGATTCTGGAATCCTTCGGGATATTCGTGCTTCATGCTTGTATGTATTTAAATTGAAAGTCCTGGCAGGTCGATTCCACCTGTGACTTCCGACATCTTTTCCTTGGATTTTATCTTCAACTTGGCGATCGCGTTGTTCACGGCGTCCGTCACATGTTCCTGGATGATCTCGGGATCCGCCGTCTTGGCGCATTCGTTCTTGATGATGATCCTTTTCACTGTGAAATCTCCGGTGACTACGGCCTCGGCAAGTCCGCCTGTGCTTTCGCCTTTGACCTCGAGTTTAGATATTTCCTCCTGTACGGCAATCATCTTCTTCTGCATATCCTGCGCCTTCTGCAGCATGTTCGCCATGTCTCCGAGTTTTCCAAACATAATAAACCTCAAATGTTAAAATGACTTATTTGCTACTTTTGTTTATAAGAAATATTTACTGGAGTCCAGTAAATATTTCTTATCCCCTCACATCAACTATTTCACCGTCATAAAGCTCCATCACGGACTGGACATATTTGTTTTCACGGATTTTCGCCCTTACCCCGGCGAGGTCCCTGTTTTGTCGCGGCAGTTCCAGGGGGGATGTGAGTCCTGTCTTCTTTTCTATTTTTACGGAGGAATGTCTGCCTTTGGTCACCCTGTGGAGGCAGTTCTCGATTGTGTGGATGTCCCTTATGATTGCGGCTGCATGCTCTTCTTCAAATTCCTCGTCAAAGCATACGGTAAGAACTCCGTTCTCCCACTTGTCGGGAATGCATTGCTGCATGTACGTCTTCAGCATTGGTTTGGACGCATGATCTATTTCATCTATGATCTTATGCCAGAGTTCTTCAGGAAGGAAATTGTCGACCGGCGGGTGGATGATGGCCGTCCTGCCCGGTATTTGTTGAACAGTAGCCTGGACTGCTGTTGCAGGCGCCCTAACCGGTACTGGGGCAGGGGCGGGAACGGCTGCTGGGGGTGGAGCTGGTGCTACTGGCGGTGGAACTGGTGCTGCCGGGGGTGCCGATGGAACAATTGTCGGCTGGGCTTTTATTTCAGGCGTTTTTACCGCGATTATTTCAGGTGCATCGTAGGAAGATATGCTTTCCCTTGCGATTTGCGGCTTTGGTTCGGGCGTTTTAGCTATATAAGGGCTTTTTTTTTCAGCCTGCGGTGTTGCTGGAACCGCTGTCTCAGGGACATTCAATCCCCCTCCGGTGGAGAGGCTGTTGAGCTTTGAGAGCAGCTCCTCGATCTGTACGGCATGCGAATACCGCATCGCCTTCAGGATAATCGATTCGATGAAAACCTGTTTGTTCAATGCGTCGTGCAGTATTCTTCCGGCGGGTGATAGCTGTTCCAGGATCTTCTCTATTTTCCTGAGATCCGTGTTCTTCCCGAGTTCACGGTAGTGCGCCACGGCCTCCTCCCCGGTTTCAAGGACGGAGGCAGGATCAGGAAGTATCTTGCACAGTTCAACCCCCCTCAGGCAGAACAGCAGATCATCGAAAAGCTTCTCGAGGTTCTTCCCGCGGCTCGACAGCGAATGTATGATGCTTACAACTGCGGTCTTGTCGTTGCCAAGTACCGCCGAGACCAGATTCTCCATTTCGGATTCGCCGGTCAGGCCGAAGACCGAGAGGACATTCTCTTCGGAAATCTCTGCGTCATCGGATGAGAAAAATGATATCATCTGGTCCAGGAGCGACTGCGCGTCGCGCATTCCGCCGTCTGCAGCCCTGGCAATTGAGTCGATGGCTGTCTTGGATATCTTCACTTTTTCGACCATGGCGATATTCTGCAGGGTGTCGGATATGAGCTTCGTCGATATCCTCCTCAGGTCGAAGCGCTGGCATCGTGATACGATTGTAGGAAGTACCTTGTGCGCCTCGGTGGTGGCGAAAAGGAATTTGACGTGGGACGGAGGCTCTTCTACGGTTTTCAGAAGGGCGTTCCACGCGCTGGGTGAAAGCATGTGTACTTCGTCGATTATATAAACCTTGTACCGGCTGTTCATCGGAGCATACATCACCTCGTCGCAGAGGTTCCTGGCGTCGTCCACCGAATTGTTGCTGGCCGCGTCGATTTCCATCACATCCAGGGTGCTCCCGTCGTTTATGGAGGTGCAGGATGAACAGGTGCAGCATGGCTCTCCCGACGGCTGGGGGGATTTGCAGTTGAGCGCCTTTGCGAATATCCTGGCAATCGTTGTCTTGCCGATGCCACGCGGACCTACGAAGAGATAGGCGTGTGCCGTCCTGCCCTGGACAAGTTCGTTCTGAAGAGTCTTTATGGCATGTTCCTGTCCGATGACTTCGGAGAACTTCTGGGGGCGCCATTTTCTTGCTATTACCTGGTATTCAGACATGGAAATTTCCGATTTATGATTTTTCGATTTCCGATTATTTTGATTGAAGATTGGGAATCGGAAATCGGAGATTTGTTATTAAGCCGCGGCCTGCCCTGACAGGAACACCTGCGGCGCCTGGTTCATCGTACTTAGCTGCTTGGTTCCCCATCTGACTCGGTTAACGCGAATCCAGCGCACAGGGCCCGGCAAAACAGGCCACGACGGAAATAATTATAACGTAAGTTTCGTAAATTACATCTGGTGATGGCAAAAAATAAGTTTATTTTTGTAATGCGTCGGTTTTGCTCACGCTAAAGCGTGTACTCGTGCGCCTGTGAGGCGCACATCACTGGGAGGTGAAAGTCCTCTCCAGACATACGATCTCCGGTCTGTATCTGAACGTAACTGCGTTACAGCGATGTAGGGTGGGGAGCAACGGGAAGAGAACTG
>Ga0209417_1004539_pt1 | contig 16463 bp, 32 predicted proteins | sample RifGroF2_FD_184002 | JGI IMG/M metagenome (GOLD analysis project Ga0209417, IMG submission 184002) | Groundwater microbial communities from Rifle, Colorado, USA - Groundwater F2 (SPAdes) (version 2) | ecosystem: Environmental > Aquatic > Deep subsurface > Groundwater | place: Rifle, Colorado... | reverse complement strand
CTTTCAATTTCCAGGCAAGGTTCAATTCCCTGAGCCATTGTGCAATCCCGACCAACTTCGATACAGCCGGGGTGCTAAGATCGCCCATGATTTCCTCGATTGCTCCGATGGCTAGGGAGTTCATTTCGGCCTTTGTTTCTAGGTCGTGGAAACGGTTCATGTTTTCCTCCTTATCCGTCATAACATCCACATGCTTGGTCTACTACATCAATAAACATCGAAGATTGATATACTCCATTTCCCAAAGCAATCTCTCCACACTTTGCCTTAGATTGTTCAATCTCCATATACCGGGTGTGTTTAATGAACTTCATCCATGATAAATTCCTACCGAGTCTAAGTGAAGTCGTGAAAGATGCGCGTATTTCAATTCTTAACGCTCTTTTTAATAAGTCTGGATGTGATTTACGAAGTTCTAATATTTCCTCTTTCTTCATGCTGGGGCAAAAGAAACAACTACTCTTACCGGGTTGTGGAAGTCCTGCATCAGCTATAGTTTTTACACAAGCGTCACGGTCCATTTCCCACTCGATAAGCGGGAACCAATTGTCATACTTTTTATCACCACTAGCCTTCATGCGCCGTTCTTCCCCATAATCGTAACCAATTGCTTTAATAACTTTTTTTCCGCTTTTCCACTCCTTAACAGCTAGTGGGAAGTGGTTGACGTATTTGTTTTGTGGCTCTGCCTTAAACCTTTGTGAGCAAGTCTTAAAACCATATGCCAAAGACGGAAGTGCTTTGCGAGTTAAACAATCTTCCTCTAATGTTCTTGACGCTACCTTAACAGTCGTAATCGGCGGCATGCCATGCCCAACCAACCAAAGGGAAAACATAATAATGTACCAGTATGTTTCCGGCCTCTCCCCCCCCTGTATCAGCAAAGAGAATTAGATCGGGAATAACATTGCGCTTTTGCATTTCGATGAGCATTGCTGTCGAGTTTGTACCTGCTCCATAGGCAACGATCAGCGTCATTGTTTTGTGCTCATTTCCAACGTCCGAATCTCCCTCGACACTGGATGCACGACCACAAACTCAGTCGGCGTACACTTCGACACCAGCCAAACCTTCGGATCTATCCCTAACGATTTCATGCGAAGTTTTTGCGCCATGGTTGGTCGTTTTCCATTTTTCACAGCTTCCACCTCCACAACCCCATCGGCCTCATAACAAACGGCACAACCCCACAATGTCCAACCATGCGCCCGTCCATGTAATCGACCAGGAGCCCGCCTTCATACTCAATCGTTAGCACGTCATTCGACTTCTCCGGCATCCGAACATGCCCGCCATCCAACATGGTTTTGGCCCATTTCTTGCGCGCTAGGCTCTTGGTGACAACATGCTTAATGCGGTCTACTTTCAAAAGTTGCCTGCGTAGGTTTTTCAGCATTTAGATACCTCCATAAGTTCAGGGTTTTCATGGATGTTGCCGATGATAACTACCGAAGGAAAACGCAACTTATATAATTCATAAACAGTAACTCCATCAATATTTACCATCCACGCACAGTCAACGTACTCAATAAATCCCTCAATTCCCTCACCTTCTTCCGTGGTAGCTACGATTACATCCCCCTCATAAACCTCAACCCCGTTTTTATCCTTGAGGCCCGTAAACTGCATTGCTGGGGATACGTCAGCTAGATCGTCATTCAAAATATGTGAGAGTTCTTCGTCAACTTCTAGTTCTCCCCAAGGAATCATCCGTTCCTCACTCTCGTACCACGCCCTGAACTTAATCTCCCTACTCATTTCTTCCCCGCCTTTCTCTCCCGCCTCGTACCCTTCGCCCTCGCGACAAAAGGCGCAAACTCCGCTTGAGTAAACCAAAAACCGCCATTGTCAATCTCCCACTTAGAACCGCATCGGCGACAGACTGTGCGAACTTGGCCTTCGGGGAGGTTTAGGTTTGAGCCACATTGGCAGGTTTGGAGTGACTGCTTGGTCATGGTGTGGACCTCCTTTATTCGATTAGCCATTTTCCATTGATTTGCTTAAACGCAACCTCAACGTTGGCACTTCCTAGATAAAACAAAACTTGTCCAAAGTCCATAAAAGCAAAAGTAGTTCCCCATGGTTTGATCCGCTTTCCACTATTAATCGCGGTCATAAAATTCACTGGCTCGCGAACTAATTCCCAATCAATTTTCATAAACCCACGATGCAAGATTAATTCGCTAGGTTTATGGGGCTTACATGAACGTTCAGCAACCATTATGTCTCCTTGGATATTTTCAATAACTCCTGATTCCGATCCAGTATTGTAGTGAAATCGTTTTTCTGGATTTTCAGTCAATTCCTTGATCATTTCCCGCGTTTTCAATCGACTCGCTCCTTTACTTAGACTTTCTTACAACAACCATGTTTACCACAATGCTCACGGATACCACGAAGTCGAACACGGCTAGGCCTGTATTGCCGGTTTTCAGCCACCAAATACCGAGTGATAACGTAGCGCCAGCGAGCAGAACGCCAAGAGTGTACCATTGCCATTTATTCAAGTTGTTTCACCCCTTTTATTTGACCAACTTTTTCACAAACACCTTAATCTGACCCTTGGCCTGTTCTTCCTTTGCTTGGAGTCTCTGGCGCTCCTGATACCCCAGCCTCCGAGAGCGATCACGCCCGGTTAGCTTCCAGCCTTTTAGGTGGTGCATGAGCTTGCCCCCTTACCTGACCCTCGTCAATACAGCTTTCTTCGGTTGCACAAAATTCGTATCCTTATTACTGATGGAGATAAAAAGTTCTAGCGATAAATCGAAATCATCTTCGCCGCTTTGATCTGATCCACTGACCCGGACACAATCTGTCCGGTCACAATAATAAAGTTTTGCGTTCAAGCTTTCGAGATAATCCTTAAATACAGGGTTTTCTTCAAGAACTTCCTTCAACATTTCTTCCTCTGCGTGAGCCATGCTTGTCCTCCTAATTCAAATACTTTCCCCTGACCGTCTTGCTGATCGAAAGTTCCAAGTTGAACTTTTCGTTGAGCGCCATTAGATTCACGGTTTCATCTAGAATTTCTTGGCGTGGTATCAACATGTCCGGAGTCATTTCATCCTTCTTGAGCATTTTTGGGTATCCATAAATCGTGGACACGGTTTTATTGGCAATCGTGTTAGCTTTAATAAAGTGCTTGGGAATGGGTTTTGCTAGATTGGAGTTCAGCCTAGCCATCGCTTCCGCTTGGTGCCCTTTGTCTAACATGCGAAAGACTTGGAATCCTTCTAGGTTTGACGCTTGGCGAAGTTGCTTGAGCATTTCAAAGACCCACCGTTTAAATTCTTTAGCTTCCTTCTTGCGACTCTCGAATACTGTTTCGTAGATTCCGTATTCGTTGACAATGAGCATTTCCTGGATACCACCTAATGTCTCAAGGGGGTAATTTGAAATGACCTCCTCCGGCAATCTTTGCTTAACCCCTTTGGCCGATAATTCCAACGCCTTTGTCACATCTGCCAACACCGCCCACCAATCAGAAGGATTCTTTTCAATAAAACGAATCTCATGTCCTAACCAGTTTTCAATACGTAAATTACTCATGCTTGTCCTCCCCGTCTTTAACGCTGCCCTCAATACTGAGCTGCAAAATCTCCAAATCCCGAACCTGCTTCTTCAGGGTCGAAATCTTTTCTCCGATCATCGAGTTTAAGAAGAAAGCCGAACTAGCCTTATGAGTTAACGAGTGGTTGTTTAATACTTGGTGGACGAACTGCCGACTAACTCCATACTTTTCCGAAATATCGCCACCGTTATAGCCTGTCAACCGCTTAAATTCTTTCACTAATTCCTTCTCCATTGCTTTCCCCTCCTTGACAAAAGTTTTACAAAACAGCCTTTTTAAAGAATGTTTTTGCAATTTTGTCATAATTTATTCGTAAAGACTATTGCCAACACTCAGCTTTTGGTGTACAATATGCACAGTTAAACAAGAGCGTAGCAAACAAGCCCCTCGGGTTACGGTGCGTTTGACTCGGCTACTTCAATAGCCGGATCGTTCTGTGGTGGAACGGAAAAATTAATTAGAGCAATGTTGCTCGATCGGCGTACTTTTCGGATTATCAATACTGGTAATATTGATGAACTGGAAAGTTCGCCAAGCTGGTAACAGGTTCAACCTTCCTCTTTTTGCCTGGTAAGCATTAAGAGGTTGTTTGAAGTTGGGGAGATTCTTGAGGATTAAAATAAAATAATATGCTAGGGTTGGTATCCTAGCTTTTCTTTTATCTTCGCTCATTGACTTAATGAAACAGTTTTCCATTATTCCTCCTTGAACAAATCTGCCATGCTGCATCCAAGGACTTTGGCCAACTTACCCAAGAATTTAACTGTTGGCATCTTCTTTCCCCTGATCGTGTCACTAACTGGTGGGCTAGAAACTCCTGCCAATCTTGCTAACTCAAACTGTTTCAGACCCCGTTGATCCATGTACTTCTTCACGTTCTTTCCGACCACAGAAGTTTCCAAAGTTTGCATGTCTATAATCACCACCCTTCTATTCCACACAAGTGAACATTTCTATAAAAATAAGAATTGTCCACTTGTTCATAGTCGTATTATATTCGCTAATAGATAATTAGTCAACAACTATTCTATTATTGATAAAAATGATTTATAACTATTTGTTAAAATAGATTAATTGGTTATACTATAGCTAATAAAAGGGGGGTCTGAATTGAATATCGGGGAAAAGGTAAGATATGTACGAGAGATCCGAGGATACTCCCTGACTAAACTTTCCGAACTTAGCGAGGTTTCGCTTCCTTATTTAAGCGAAATAGAGAATAGTAAGAAATTTCCTTCGAATAAGGCTTTAACAAAGATAGCCAAGGCGCTGAAGGCTAACACTTGGTTCTTCCTTGATGATAACGCCCTGAGCTTCGAGGAAATGATAAAGTTATCAGACTACGAGCCGCCGGAGGACATTGTCGAGTTCTTCGCTACACGCGAAAGTTTGCCGTACGCTATACTCGCCAGAGAACTCCATGATGAGAAGATTGACCCGGAATTTCTACGCGATCTCCTAGAGTCGATAAAGAAAATGAAATCAAGATAGTGTTAAGATTTGCAAATAATGTGTAACTTAAAGTCGGAATACATCGTGTATTCCTTTTTTTATGCCTAATTAGAAGTATGTGGTCGGAATTATCTTAAACCATACCCACTTAATGAATATCTGTACATTGTATTATTGAAATAACGCAAATTAATAATAATTATAGCGAAAGGATGTTTTAATGTGATTATTGAAATGGATTTAGGAGGCTGGTTTCGCTGGGTTGTAGTTGATGATTTGATTTTGGTTGACCATTTGTATTTTGATGAGTTCGTTGAATTGTATCCTCAATTATTCATTACCGCAAAGTAATCCTATATTTTTGTGTAATTACTCAGGATCGTAACAATAAGATTATTGAGCGAACGATTCTGTTCCTTGGCGATCTCCTCGAGTTTTATTTTTAATTCCTTTGGAATAGTTATATTTGTCCTCGTGTTTTTAATATTAATCGTCATACATATCACCCCATGAATATTGTATCACTAGTATCACTACGTTGCAATAGTGCTACCACTGTGGTATAATTAAATTCAAGGGGTGATTGACATGCCAACTAAAAAATGTAGCATATGCAAGCTTGGTTTACCAGATATAAATTTCAATAAAAGGACAGCTAGTAAAGATGGTTTGCGCTCTGAGTGTAAGGTGTGCCGTAAGGATATTGATCAAAAGTATAGGGATAACCATAAGGGAAAAATACTTTTATACAATAAGCAATATTACATAATAAATAAAGAAGCAATAGTAATTAGTGTTAGACAGTATCAGCGCGAAAACAAATGTAAGGCATATGGATATAGGAAAAAATTCAAAAAGTCAGACAAAGGTAGGTTAGCTGCACTAAAATACAGGGAGAAAAATAAGGAAAAGATTGCCATGAATGCAAGAATATACAATAGTCAACACATGAGCCTTGGAAGGATTAGGTGTCAAAGAAGAAGGTCGCTCAAAAGATCGCTAGCCTCACTTTTTACCGCTGATCAATGGGATAAATGCAAAATTTATTTTAATAATTCCTGTGCTTACTGCGGAGAGGTATCGCCATTAGAGCAAGACCACTTCTTGGCAATCTCGAAAAACGGAGAATATACAAAGGACAACATAGTTCCGGCGTGCAAGGCTTGCAATGTGAGGAAGCGCGACCACGACTTTTTTATATGGTACCCTAAATACAAGCATTACAGTAAGAAAAGAGAAAAGAAGATATTAGATTATCTTGGCTATCATAAAGGGTCTCAACAATTGTCATTCGTTTAAATTATTAGATATACAAGATTAACCTATCGAATTGAATATAAAAAGTCCTAAGAAGTGAAAATAGCCCCCATGCTTTGAGGGTTATTTTTTATGTTCTATATAAAGGGTTTGAGAATAAGTGTGTCGAAATAGGCTAGAAATGGAAAAACCCCCTGAGACTCCACCGACTAAAGTGATCTCAAGGGGTTTACTGGATAGGTTGTTTTGTGCTGTAGTTTATTATAAGGCATAGGCGCGGCTCCTGTCCATTCCTAAATTAATTGACAGGAGTTTTTATTGTGTCGGAGAAGAGACAGAAAACTATTCTAAGAAAAAGCAAGGACAGAGAAAATCCTTTTGTGATGATCGCCAAGGACATCATGCAGGAAGAAAACCTGAGCTTTAAAGCCAGAGGAATAATGGCTTATCTCCTGAGCCTACCGGACGATTGGGTCCTGCATATGAGCGAACTAGAAAAAAGATCGAAGAAGGATGGCAGGGAAAGTATCGCAAGCGGAATTAGAGAATTGATTAGATTCGGGTACATGACTAGGACGCAAGAAAGGGATGAGTTGGGCCAGTGGGGGCCAGTGATTTACTTCATTAACGAGATACCAAAGCCAGTAACCCCGGGGCCTCCAACCGCAAACGGCTTTCCCGCAAACGGCTTACCTGCAACCGGAAAACCCGCAACTACTAATACACATTCTACTAAAAAAGATATTACTAAAAAAATTAATAATAAAAAGGAAAAACAACCGAAGAGAACGGATAAGAAAAGCAAATATGAGAAGTTTTATCTATAGGAGGAATTAGGATGTATCTAACCTTAAAACAATGTGCGGAATTAGCCCACATAAACATATCTTCTGCCCGTTTTTACAAGGACAAAGAAGAGTTCAAGCACTACTTTACGACAATTGGCGAGGGCAAGAAAATAAAATACGAAGAGAAATCTACAGTAGAGATACTTTCATTTATCGGGAAATCCTATGCGGAGGGACTTGATGCAGACCAGATCGCCGGATTAATGGACAACAAGTTTGGCGTTATAGTTACAGACCTAACAACGCAAGATACAGATAATAACACCGAGGCAACGCAACAAGAAGATTTAGTGCAGAGTCTAAAGGTGATTATCCTCGAACTGCAAGAAGAACTCGCCGAAATAAAACAAACTCTACTAAAGCAAGACGAGAGGAACAAGGATAGGGATAGGCGCGCAGAAGCAAGAGATAATGAGGTATTACAAAAGCTCAATGATATCAAGTTAATACAACAACAACGCAACAAAAAGCCTTGGTGGAGATTCTTCGGCAAGTAAACAGTCATATTTCCCGCAAACTCTCATAAACATATATCAACATGATATAGGGAGGTTGTTACATGGAAAAGAAAAAGAAGCCCGCACTAATCCACTTCTCCACCCCACTCCTGAAAGATTTAGACGCTTACGCAAAGAGTTGCGGGATAAGCAGGAATGCGGCAGTTAACTTAGCTTGCTCAGAATTACTAGGAGAGGCAGAACGTCTAAAAGAAGAGGCAGACAGATTGCGGTCCCTTGTGGTAAAGTTAGCAATGTCTGATAGGGTGACGTTATGACCTGGGTGACCTTGGCGATTGTGTTCGGCCCGCTCTTATTTGTTTTTATGTTGCCTAACCGCACAAGGACCAAGAGGCATGATTACAGGGTTAGGTGAACATTATAGCAACATGATATATCCAATTGTTCGGGTAGCCTCCCTCAAGTACCTCAAGATTGTGCCAAAAGGGGCATTTGGGCAGGGGCGAGATGAGTAGGGGATGGTGGGGGATGTAAAATATCCGAACGATACTATTTAATAGTAGAGGCTAGGAGTTTCGAGGTTCATCAACCGTTCAACTCGTTCATCCAGCACCGACTATAGCGATGTCGCAAAACAATTAATCCTGTCGAGATGCAGGGAAAACTTGCAACACGTTGAAACCCTAAGAGTTCTCTAAAAACTAATGAGGAGTAGTGATATTATGTTTAAATTTTTAGGTATCCTGTGTTTTTTGTTGACCCTGGTATCGCTGATTATTACCATTAATCCTAAGTGGATTGCGCGAGAAGGTAAAGAGCCGATGAAGCGAAAGTACACTCTCTTGGCCGCGTTAGTCACATTTGCACTATTCTTTACCTTTGTTATCAACAGTGATAACGGTGACACAAAGTCGGTGACATCGAGTTACGTTACTGAGCCAGTTAAGGCTGAGCCTGTAAAAATCACAGACTCCGACAAAGCCTTACTAATTATGAGCCAATACAAATTATTTACCGAAGATGATTCAAAGCATTTCGCAGAAATTGAAGACAAATATTTCAACCATCTAAAAGATGCCGAGAAAGCTGAGGTTAAGGCGGATTTCGAAAGACTATATGCCCAAAAGCAATACCATACATGGGTTAAGGGGCAATTTAGCGTTTGGGATGGATCGAATACCTATCTAGTAGATTTACTCAAGAAGAACCTAAACGATCCAAAAAGCTTTGACCACGAAAAAACGACATACTCAGACAAGGGTGACCATTTAATAATTAAGATGACATATAGGGCGAAGAACTCCTTTGGTGCATTGATCTTGCAGAATGTTACAGCTAAGGTGGATTACAAGACTCAAGCTATTGAAATAATATCTCAGAATAATTAGTTCCAAATAACCGCAACAAGCCCCCGGTATGAGCCGAGGGCTTTTTATTTTGTAAAATTTTATGAAATATCTCTATTTACCCATTGCATAACCTAAGTAGATAGGTTATAATATTATTAGATAAAGAAAGGGGTTGCACGCAATGACGAAGATTAAATTGAGCAAACGCGAAATGATGGTTAAGGCTCACCAAATGGCTAAACAAATGGTTGGGGATTATATCGCAAGGTTGGCGTTGGCACTTCGGACATTGTGGGCAGCCGCTAAAAAAGGAGCAAGTAAAATGGGTAAAATGCCTGAAGTGAAAAAATACTTTACCGCAATGATGACTGGTCCGGTTGGCGACCAAGTGATGACTAGAGGAAACGAGTACGAAGTTATCTCAGAAGACAAATTCGCTCAAACTGTAAAATTCATCGGCGAAAACGGGAAAGAAACCACACTTAACTATTCAGGGATTATGGCTGTTAAGGGTAAAAAAGTATATTTCAAACCTGTTAATTAATACCGAAGGCCAGCCGGGGCCACATCCGGCGTAAGGAGGAAGGCAAATGGTAAAGCCGGAGGATGTTCAGTTGTTCAGGGATTTGGCAGAGTTGGTCATTGAGGTTAGCCAAGAGCAGAAGCTAATAAAAATTAAGTCCCATGGAGATTATTGGGCACTGATTACAGGGAATGTAATTGGGGGATTGAAGCTTGAGTCGTGTCTCAAGAATTTATCTAGATTTGTAGTTAAAGAAGAAACCAAGTTTAAGCTAGAACAATTAAAGGTTAGCTTTACGGAAAATAGTCTTATATCTTACCGATTTATGAGTAACAAGGATAGTGATCGAGTATCGGAATATCATGAAGCTTACCTTTTAAAGTTCCTAGAACTACTAGACAAAGACAACTTATCTAAGATGACGGCACGCGAAATGCAAGCTAAAGGCGGTTCTGCTAAAACAGAAGCAAAGTCCACAGCATCACGCGAAAACGGCAAAAAGGGTGGAAGACCTAAGAAAAAGGAGAGTATTGAAAATGGCTAAGAAAAAAGGTATAACAATCGGAAAAACCAGAAGCGCCCTATACGGCATAGCCAGTGCGCTTGGCGATGTGCAAGCGGTTAAAAAGGGGGCTGTAGTAAAGCGAGTGGAACGCAGGTTGTTGGGTAAATTGCTGGGGAGGTTGTTCAATTTCTAAAACACAAAAAGCCCCCTCCAAGATGGAGAGGGCTTTCGTTATGTCCTTATTTAGCATCCCGATTAATTAATATCCCAACAGCCGTTGCGACCGCAGCTATCCCGTTTGCGATATCGTTAATCGATTTATCGTCCAACACAGTCACGCCGAACGCATCCGTTACAAGTTTTATGGCTCCGAGTATAGCGATGGCTAGCGTTGGTTTTCTGAGTTTTTCTAACACAGTAATCATTCCTTTCTTTATGGCAATACCACAGGTACACAAGCATACCCCATCTTAATAATCTGCGCCCGAACTTCAGGCGCTTTCGAGTCCAGGACTCTTACGAGTAAATATCCGTCTTTATCAGAAGTTTCCCCTTGGTATTCATAGCCAAAATAATCACAAATGCCTTCATACAGCGCCTTTGCAATCACATCCCGACTACCGACCAACCACGCCGCATCCTCGTAATTATCATGGAACCCCAACTCGATCAAACAGGAAGTAGCCTTCACCAAATCCCCGACCTCAACAAACTCCGGCTTAAACTTAACTCCCCGATCATTACCCGGGCTAAGTGGTGCAATTCGATTGTAAAGAGCCTTCGCCAACTTCTCAGATCCGGTACCAGGACCGTAGGCAAACACCTCCGTACCCTCTCCACCCCCTGCATTACTGTGGATAGCAACATGTAACAACGGTTTGAAGGCGTTAGAGTCGGCGGCGCATTGGTATGGAGTCATTGCAGGAGAGTTACGCTTGACCGCAAACCGGTTGTCTTGAGCCAGCAGGGACATTAGGATGTCTGTGATTTTATTCATTTCAGCCTCTTCGGTTCCAAAAGGGGATACGCCTCGGTTGTTTTCTTGGGTGCTTGGGCTTATGTATATTCTAGGCACTCCTACCACCCCCTCGTTGCCACAAAAACAATGAGTCCTGTACAAACCGTTGTTAATCCTGTCAGCGCAATGGCAACCCCCCACGTCGGCCGACCTGATTGCATTTCCTTTAGTGCAGCATCCAACTTAGTCTCTATCCGATCAAATTTGTTTTGAACATCTTTTTCCAAGGAGTCTAACCTCCCGCGCAAAGAAGTTACTTGCTCGCAAAGCACCGCGACCGCTGTATCCTGATCCATGGAAGCACCCACTTTCTGGCTTTTTGCCAATAGAAAAGAACGCCGATCTCTCGACGTTCTTTTTTTGGTGCAATGTTGCACCCGTTTGTCCCGGGTTGTCCGTAATACCAGGGAGCGCGTACAAAGCGCTTGTCGCCAAAGGCGATCTTGCAAAACACACTTGAGGCCTATCCCTAGTGGGAGCATCTTACCATATTGGGCTAAATTAATCTATGTTGTCATTAAGTTTTGAGGCGTATTGGTTCGCATAATGGGTCTACTACGACTTAAACTGCTATTCCAGTAGCATCAACCCACCCGTTATTCGTAGCATTACGCCAGATGGGTTTATTTAGCGTAAAATCGAACCACATTTCCCCAATCTCTGAAACTGTTGGTCTATTTGCTGTACTACAGGCATTAACACCCTGAACAGTCTTAATACCATCGTCTCCTCCTCTTGTATCATAAAGTGTAACTTGTTTACCTGCTTCTGCGGGCTTGAAGTGGATATTACCCTTACCAGCATAAAATTCTATACCAGCTGTTTGAGACGGAGCACTCAGAAACTGCATTTGTATAGCAGCCGGATTACATAAGTACCCAAACGCTACGTTATTATTAATAAACTCAATAACATAGGTATTTAGTTTTTTGCCCCCGATTGACATAACAGGCAAGCCATCTGGTGTTTTATCGCTTAATAACATACCCTTACTCTTAACCCATAAAAAATTTGCCAAACTATCTATCAGCATGAGTGATTCATTCGCTAATGTAGCTGCATTATATTTCTTTAAATTTACGTATGTCCCAGTACCAATAAAATCAGCAGCTTTGTCGGGCCTTGCAAGAGGATTAAAAGCATTATTTAAAACTAATATTGAGTTAGCACTACCGACATTATCATACTGTGCGACAGCACCATCTGTATAATGATGCAACACAAAACCCGGTGGGGAATTAGCCCCTAATAATCCTTGTCCTGCATAGTTAAAACAATTTACAATACCTACCGTACTCTCAGTCGTATTCGTTAGCGACTCACTACCTTGAATAATACGTGTCAAGGTGTCACCCAATGAGGCAGGTGCGGAAACTGAAAGAGGGTTTACACCAATCATCATTACTTTTGCACCAGTTGTACTATTAAATATTTTTAATCCATCAATTGACCGAATATACGATCCCGATCCAACTACCAGTATATTTTGAATGTGATCAAAGTTACCGTGAACCCTATACGTCTTACCATACCCTAGCAGTATCACTTGTGTTCCTGTTGCTATACAGTCAATAAATGCCTGTGTATCGTCGGCAATATCATTGCCTACAGCACCATAAGCGTGTATATATTCTCCGTATGTCGCAGTTTCTGCCTTATCCGTCAGACGAGCATTGGTCTCAGCAGTTAAATCGATTTCTAATCCATCAACTCTCGGTTCTAGTGACGCTGCATCACTGGGGCTTAATACGTTAAATATAGGCATCTAGTCTACCGCCTTTCTACAAAAGCCCATAGGCTACGAATGATAGCGCGCCCGTTGACGCGATTGCTACAACTGTAAATGGAGATAGTTTTTCTTGGAATCCTTGACTTGGTTTTAATGTGAAGGTATCACCATTAATCGTAAAGGTGAGATTTGCAACACCGTTATTGATTATTGTGAATCCATTCATAGGCTGAGAGAATGTAAATTCTCCGGCAACGAGGTCCGTTTCAACAAATGGCTCACTCGCTAAACTTCCGATATCAACCTTTAATCTACCCCCGACCGCCTGAAGTTCAACAATTTGCTCATTGCCCCCAACGTCCAATATGGCTGCTCCTGCCGAATCCACCAACAAAGCGTAAGTTTGAGACTTACCAACGATTTGGCCAATGTCCGTTGTAAGCAATTCCCCTCTTGTTTTTGCCATGTCACTGCCCCCCTTAATTTATATCGCAAAATAAGATACGCCTTCTCCGGCAACATCAGCGTCGATCCAGATCATGTTAGCATTCGTAATTTCTACGCTAACTTTTTCTTTTGCGGCTAGATCATCGCCGTATGATGACGATGACACCGTTGTTCCTCCTACATAAATAAAACTCCCATTCGACCGCCTTGCGGTAAGTGTTACCTTCCTGCAAGAGACGCTAGGGAGTTGCACTCTCGTCCCAGGTGTCACCACATTAACGACTCCACTAGCCAGGGTTGTACTCCCAAGGGGGTTAATGTTAATCCCGCCGTTCGCCCCCTTGACCTCCTCGAAAGCTGTCAAGTCTTCCTTCAAATATTGCGGGACAATTACCCCGCTTGAACGTAGTAATTCTGCAGGCATAAGGGTGTACCTCCTAGTTTTTGTCTTAGATTACATAGATATCGCCAGCGATAAGCATGTACTGTTCAGGCGTGATTTTTCCAAAGTAGACATACCGTGCAACCTGAACCTTAGTTGCCCAACCCTTGTTGTAATACATTTTAATGCGCTCAAAGTCTGTCACCTTACATACCTCCCATTAATAAACGTAAGTCAATGCCAACCATTTGTTGACCGAGTACTTGGTTTTCTTGTTGCAATTCGAGGATTTGAAGGTCTTTTTCTACAAGTTGCTGGCCGATGATGCTCGTTTCTGAGAGAATAGTTGTCGGTGTTGGCTGTTCGGCTAACTTTTGCAGGTATGCTTCGTTAGCCCCTATGAGGCACTCAATATTAATTCCATTATCGAGTTCTTCAATCTCAGCGACTCCATTCTCTGTGATTATTTGGTATTTATTCACCAACACTACCCCCTGTTATGCTTTAATTCCATATAAGTTAAAATGTGTTCCATAGTCCCAATACTGATTGCTTATAACAATACTCGTTATCCTAGTTGCATCATTATCTAATTGCGCAGCTGTTTCATCAAAACCACTACCGTAGCTGTTATATGCCTTAGATGTACCGTATACAAGGAACTTAGCCGCGAAAGCTGACGATGGTATAGCATCGACCATTATGTCGATACTTGACTTGCTATAGTCGCTGTAGTGACCTACGAGAAATCTTCCAAATGATATTTTTGCGCCTGTCGCGTCAAAAGTTGGAGCAATTAATGAATGTTTTGTGACAGAAGTATATCCCGAAGCTATGCCATTTAGCTTCATGGTTATGTCCCAAGCATTGTCGGCCGATCTTGCCTGAGTAGTTGCCGCTTCACCTATTAGCCTGAACTTACTATACCCTGAAGGTAGGTTTGAAAAGGTTATATCTAGTGTCGTGTCATTTACTATAGATACCTGTCCAAGTAACTCATGTTGCTGAGTAATAGCATCTAAGGATGCTAGAGAGTTAGTTAGTTTAGCTGTAGGAATTACTGGTAGTTGAGCTACAGGGATCAATATTCCTGAGTCGAGGGTTGCGACCCCGTTGGCCACTCCTTTTTGGGAGGTGGATATTTTGTTACCGTCAAGGTCAAATATACCCTGCTCAATCTTGTTAAAGTTTGTGGCCGATAAAGGCGTTACCTTATCTGTCCAAATAGTTTTTATATAACTCAAGTCTGTGTCACCTCCACAGTCCAAACCACAGTCAGACTATTTGTGTCGTCCTTTTCAATACTCACCACCTGCGACACCATTTCCGTTCCTGTCCCCAATGTTGCTGTCGCTCCGTTTCCATACAGGGACAGCCCAATTATGCTCCCATTGCCCTCGTTTTCAGTCAAAAAGAAGGTAAATTGTTTCTTTTGTGAAGTAATGACCTCGATATCTGTAGGAATTTTCCTGAAAAACTCGCCCGATATATTTTTAACAGAGATCACCGAAATCGAGTCCATCGTGGAAGCTATTACTGCGCTAAGAGCAAGTGCATTTGCTGACGATGTTACGCTCATATAATTCGCTCCTCGCTGCATGTAATTTCTGACGGAGGATGCCAAGGAAGCATGAATTCGTCCTCTAACTGACCACATATCCAATATTGATGCAGGAACCAGGTTAAGCCATCATCGACAAAAGTCGGAGTCACCACAGCATCAGAAAGAGCCACATATTTTTCAATGGGTCCATCAGTGTCATTGAAGATGGTTTTTTCCAATTTGGATAGGCGCAGTTTCAAATCCTTAATAATGCTCGGTAGATCACGCTCGGGTGTTTCCAAATTCAAGGTTATGTCTACCAATTTCTTTGGAATACTGCTCAACATTACATCTTTAATCAGTAATTCACTGTCAATTCTTAGCCTTGGTATTTCGACCTTGATTGTTTCCCCAGCCTTAAATGTGCCAGAAAACGGGCTTATGCTCCCTGAAATAACAGGTTGCGAGTATTTGTAAAGATGCTTCAGACCTAGCTCAGTTGCAAGTATTTTGTCATCCGTTTTTGTTTCGAGTATGTCCTCAAAGATTCCGTATTGTGCTTGACTGACTGGTTCTTCGAGTAAAATTTTAATTGGATATTCATAGCTATAAACAATCGTCCCTGTCCCTGTTGTTAGTAAATCGGGGATTAATAACTTTTCCGCAACGTTCAAAAGAAAATGTTTAGTGCCAACTTTGTCTACATTTTGAATACCGACAGTTTTGGCAACCCCTCCTATTACAACCGTTACATCAGTTCCAGCCATAGCAACAGGGGTGTAAAAAATTGGGATTGGAGTTGTGCCGCTTACTGTTATAGCTTGCGTGTATGGATCGGAGGTTGCCTTACCGCCTTTTACCCAGAGCTTATTAACCAGCTTCGACGCATCAGGAGTAAGGTTTGCCGATCCTCTTTTATAATTCTTGCTTGCTTGACTTAAAACTATTGGATTCAGTCTTACGGATCGGTCAAAGAAATTAACATCCAAATCCTCATCGATGTACCAATCGTAGGTAGATATTTGGCAGAGTTGCTCCATTGCGTCCCAAAGGTAATTGTCGCCAAAACGTATGGTTATGATTTTGGAGCAAGATTGAATATTTACCCGAGTAGCCCAAGGGACGTACTTTGTGAAGAGGTCAGTAACGATGTCACCTATGGCAGCATTTGTGTAACTTTCAGTGACGATGATCTTCTGAGTCCTCGCCGCGTAACTTATCCCTTGAATTTGTATATTGTTACGCTGGCCATCGATATTCCGAGGGGGATTCAATATCCATCCACGTGATGTATTTCCATCTTGGACAACCCTTATGTCTGACCCAACCGTAAACGCGTCGAAATCATCAGAGTTTTTGCTGTTTGAATTTATTGAAATTG
>Ga0209417_1004536_pt1 | contig 16470 bp, 7 predicted proteins | sample RifGroF2_FD_184002 | JGI IMG/M metagenome (GOLD analysis project Ga0209417, IMG submission 184002) | Groundwater microbial communities from Rifle, Colorado, USA - Groundwater F2 (SPAdes) (version 2) | ecosystem: Environmental > Aquatic > Deep subsurface > Groundwater | place: Rifle, Colorado... | reverse complement strand
ACAGCTTATGCGCTTTCTGGCGGCGGACCGATTTTACATCCTGATTTGGAAGCGGTAGTTATTGTTCCCATGTTTTCCCATAATCTAAGCAGTCGACCGATTGTGATTAAAAATACCAGCGCGATTGATATTTTAGTTGCGACAGGTAATCAAGATTCGCTTTATGTGAGTTGCGACGGGCGAGAAAATGTTACCGTGCCACCTGCGGCAAGAGTTCGTCTTGATAAAGCAGCTATGCAGTTGCGTCTCGTTCACCCTGAAGATTATAACTATTTTACGACTTTGCGGAATAAGTTGCATTGGGAAAGGTAGGGGGAATGAAATTTGATTACAACATTACCGTAGCCGCAGGTTTTAACCTGCGTGATTGGATTGGCACGGGTTTTAATTTGGATTCGATGTTTTTTGTATTGGGATTTGTATATTAAATTCGTATATTGGAATTTCGATTTAGGGGTTTGTACAATATTGCGCGCAATATAAATATGCGCAATATTTTTTACGCAGGCTAAAGCCTGCGGCTACGGAACCTGCGGCTACGGGATCGGTGGTATATATTTTGATATTTAAAAATTCCGCACAAAATCCCGTGCATACGCGCAATATAAATCGCGCAGGTTAAAACCCGCGGCTACGGGTTTTGGGGGTAATGCAATTCTTGGTAAAACCCCTGTGGTTGTGGTTTTTGGGTGGATCCTGATTTTGATAATTTTCTTTCAATAACACAATTGTAAAAATACTTGCAAAAATTACTTGCATTTAAGATTATTTTAAGTATTGTGTGTTAAGATACGATTATAAATTATTTATTTAAAGTGTTTTTTTGATTACGATTTGATTACAACATTACCGTAGCCGCAGGTTTTAACCTGCGTGATTGGATTGGCACGGGTTTTAATTTGGATTCGATGTTTTTTGTATTGGGATTTGTATATTAAATTCGTATATTGGAATTTCGATTTAGGGGTTTGTACAATATTGCGCGCAATATAAATATATGCGCAATATCAACCGCGCAGGTTAAAACCCGCGGCTACAATTTTGTAAAAAAAATTTAAAATTTATTTGAAACTTGAAACTTGAAACTTGAAACTTGAAATTTAAAAACGAGGAGAAAATTATGTTAGAAACATCTTTAGAAACATCTGCAGTAAAAAAGATAGAAATTAAAGGGTTTGAAACATTAGGGGAATTGGAAGCAGAGCTAAATAGAGTTTATGAAAAGGTAGAGATTGGTTCTACAAAAAAGACTAATTTTAATGAGCAATGGGCTTTTGTGAGAAATCATCTTGGGGAAGCGAAATTAAAAGAAGTGGAAGCGCGGGATAGTCTAGGTCATGCTCAAAATAAGTTGAAGAATTTTTTAATAAACTTTAGACCGACGGAGCAAGGTGGCGATTCATCTAGCCTAGTAAGTGGTGATGGAAAAACGCCCTCTATCGTAGAAATGTCTTTGATCTTTTTGCTAAGAATTCAAAGTTCAACAGAAAATTTAAAATTTAATGCATTACGTGGTATGTTGGAGGATAGTCAACCTTCATCTGGACCTTCCGAAAGTGGTATAGCAACAACTCGATTGAATAAGAAATTTAATGAGTTAATTTTAAATTTATTTCCTTCTCTGGATCTATCATCCAGAGCTACCGTTTTACGTGGATCTTCTGGTGCATTAACGATAAATGAGCAAATTGATGATTTATTAAAACAATTAATAGTGACAGGTCATGAGTGGCTTTGGAATGCTGAATCTAGGAAACAGTGTTCTAGTAATGAAAAAGTTGAGATAACTATGGTCTCTCCGACGAAGCTGCCGTCAGCATCTGGTAGTAGCTCATCAAGCAGTAGTTCAGTGTCGTCTTCAGCTTCTACGTCATCATCCAGTACCAGTGATAGCTTATCTTTAACGAATACGATTGCAGAAACTTCTACAAAAGCAGCAGCTCCGCCATCAACATCACCTATTGTATCTTCAAGTAGTAGCTCTTCAAGTAGTAGTTCAGCGTCGTCTTCTTCACGACCACCATCATTACCGCCACCACTATCACCGCCACCACCACCTTCAGTTTCATTGCGAGTACCTGCATTTCATGATGAGGTAATCGATATGACTGCTCTTGGAGAGGCTTTTAATAAGAAGAAAGTGTTATTAGAAAGACTACAAGGTTCTAAATGTGCGCCAAAAATGGCCGCTGTTAGTAGTGTTGTATCATATTTGCAGATGCTTGTTTATGTGGTGACGGCAACTTATGAACTTGCAGGTAATTTAGCTCCACAATATTTAGGCACAACTGCGAAAGATGCGACTAAACGATTACTTTGTATTGGTGGTGATATCGCTGCATCAAATCCTTCCTGTGAAAGCTTCAAAGATGATCAAAACTCATATATACATGGTTATAGAAACGTTGTTTTGATTGAGATATTAAAACATTTATCATCTGCGCAGTTTGTTTCACCAGTCACTAGGCTGCTGCCAGTAGTTAACTATGTGGCACTTGGAATACAAGTTATTAATATTATAACGCAGATTCGACAAAAGTTGCGTGCAGGGCAAACTGCAAATCAGACTGTAAAGAGGATGAATTTGTCTGGATCTTTGTTTAGTTTAGGTTTGGTAATTATTAATGCTATTGCTGGTTTAAGTTTACCAGTTGACCCTACTCTCAGTATAAAACCAAGCGATGATAATTTGCCGAATTGTCCTGTTCCTGTTTCAGGTGGACAAGGCTGTGCGGCGTCTGAGTTGAGTCAGGCTTCAAACCAACTTATTTCACCTGTTATGGCTTGTTCTGCAATGGCTTTTGCTTTTGCGGGCGCTAATATATTGAGCAGAGTATCGAATTGTATTTCCTCTTTAAAAAAAGACAAAGGCAAACAGCTTGTTGATGCAGATAAGGAGGTTAATACTAAGCTGGAAGCGCTGTTTATGGAATTTGAGGTAATTGCTGGCAGACAAGCTAAGCTGCCATCGAGTGGACCGAGTGTTGGTGGTCTCTTGGCAAGACCATCGAGTAGTGGCGATCCTGCTGTTATTGCGAGTGCGCAAGAAGATGGAACGTTGTTTGAGTTGACTAGGTTAGTATTTAAGGGGAAAGAACTAAAGACTAAGGATGTGCATCAACCACAACCAGAGGGGGCGCCAGGTTTACCGGCAGAGTCGAGCGGGGAAAAATCAGGAATTTGGCAAGTTCGTGCTCTTTTGGGGAAAAAGAAACCTGAAAATTTAGAGCAGCGCCCTGGACCATCGGCGCCTGAATTATTGCCACGTGATAATAGATTGGAATGCATTGATAATTTGTTGGATCTGGTTGTTGCGAGGGAGGTTCAATTGCCCTTAATTAAATCAGTTGTCAGTGCGGATGTAGCGAGTCATAATGGTCAAGCTACTGCAAGACTTCGCACAGCTAATGATAATGAAAATTCATCAGAAATATTAGAGACATCAGAGACAAATCGTTTGCTCGCTAAGACTAATGGGCGTGGGCGTGTGGTGCAATGTTCTGTCAACTCAGCATTTACTAATCGTGGGCATTCTTATGGCGCAACTGGAAGTGACGCGTTGAGTTTGTCTGTTTCACAGGGTTTGTTTAGTTCATCGAATTCATCTGGTTCGTCGAGTGTTGGATCGCCATCGGGGGAAAGCTCGCAACTGGGTTTAAGTGCGTTATCGCCACCTCACTCACCACCACCCATTACACCTAGTAGTGGTAGGCTGCCACCACCACCTCCTCCTTCACGGGATGGGGCGACTACGGCTAGTTTAACATTTTTTGCATCATCATCATCATCATCATCATCATCATCATCATCATCATCAGCAGCTGCTGCTTCTAGTTCCAGTAGTGCGGTGTCTTCTGTGTCATCGACAACAACAAGCGAACGCGTTTATATGATGGCGCAACCGACTTTAAATGGTGGTGATCGTAGCTAATGGGGATAATTGTGACAACAAATCCGTAGCCGCAGGTTCCGTAGCCGCAGGCTTTAGCCTGCGGGAATGGAACGGCACAATGATGAAGATTTGTGCGGAATTGGAAAAAGAAGTGGAATTGATTGTGTAGATTGAAGTGGAGTTTTGATTGCGCAGGCTAAAGCCTGCGGCTACGAAACCCGCGGCTACATTAAGGGAAAATTAAAGATATATAAGGTAAATTGCTATATAAAACAAACACTTACAATGTGATTTTATTTTTTTACATTTGACATAAATTAAAAATATGTTATACTGTGCAGAATATAAATCTAACCGATTTATTTTTGCACAAGAAAAACTTGAGGAATGTATATGGAAAACAACATGAATTTTTCTGCAAATTTGTCTAACAAACAAAATGACAAACACCTTAATCAGTTGAATAAATCCGCTGATAAGCATCGCGTGAAAAAAATTATTGCTTTCTTGATTGGTTTGCTTCTCGCTGGTTCTGTTGCCAGTGTTTATTACAAATCAACACATTCGCATCAAGTAAAAGCGGTTGAAAGTGCTAATAAAATAACTGATAAAAATAAACAAGACCAAAAACAAATCGATAATTCTTTGGTGTTAAACAAAGTTCTTCAAGCCAATGGACTTCATGACAAAATCCAAGTTTTAAAAAATGCTTTAGCTTCATCTTCCTCAGCTTCTTCTAATTTAATTAACGCATCTAACTCCCCGAATAATACTAGATTTAACGGGATGAATGGTGGATTGGATCCAAATAAAAACAAAAGCTTACAAAGTATTTCCTTAAACAACAAACAAATGGGCATAGATTCGCCGGTTTCTTTTACTGTTGGTACGGACTCACAATCGGCTTCCTTGTCTGGCCAGGATTTAGGTTTGAATTTCCCGCTGACTATTGGTGCGCAATATAGCAGACTTGGTGGTTATACGGTGCAAGGTAAGTTGGCTCATAATTTGGGCTTTAATAACGCCTATGCGCTTGGTTTGGAATTAGGTAACAAACAACAGCGTTATAGTGCCACATTAGGACATGTTTTATCAGCGCAACAACGCATCAAGTTCACCACAGAATATCTAAAACAAGATTTAAATTTTGATTTTGACTCAGGTACGGTCGATCAATGGGTTGGGCAGTGGGCTTATGGTTTGGCATATCAATACATCGTACCAAAAGGATTGGTTAACGACATTAATTTGAAACTTAACTACAGCAAAGCCGACAGTAAAGATCTTGGTACGATCGATACCTTGGCTTCTACTGGAGATGTTATTTCTAGCGATTATCGTCGTATTGCTGGTGCCACGGATAAAAATGTTGGTGTGGGGGTTGACTTAGTGCCGACATCGACTAGTTTGCTTGGTCTTGAATTGGACTATGACAGTGTTAAATATGACACCAAATACGTGACAGGTAAAAATGTTTCCGGTTTGGGTGGTAAAGTTAGTCTCGAACAATTAATTAATAAATATTTAAAAGTTAAAGTTAGTGCCAGTAATCGTAAACCAAACAATGATTACGAAGCTGAACTTGATTGGCTTGTTAGCGCCAAACCGAGCAGCCGTTTGGAAATGGGCGTGACTGGTGGGTTTACCAGCAACAGTACGGCAGGTTCGACTTTAGCCAGTGATTCGCGTGTAGGCTTAAATTTAAACTACACTATGGGCAGCAATCCTTTAGCGCCAGAAACTTTTTACAGTGTTGATAATTCACGTAAAGCCTTGGATAATTTAGTGCAGTGGACGAGTGTGCCTGCTGTTTATATGATGCAAGTTTTGGCGATCAAAGATGAATTGGTCAGCAAACTTAATTATGTTAAGCCTGGTTTTGGACCAACCGCTGGCGGGACAGCTGTTACATTAATTGGTGAAAATATTGGTGATGAAGGAGTGCCAGGGGTTCTTTTTGGAGGTGTGGCGGCTGTAGGAGTTACTAAAGCCGATAACAATAAAATTAATCTTAACACACCAGCGCATGCTGCCGGTATAGTCGACGTCACCATGACGAAGCCGACTTCAGGGCAAGTATTGAAAATGTCTGGTGCTTTCGAATATGTTGACGCACCAAACTTACCCAGTATTGGTTTGGTTGGTGGTAATTCTATAATTACTGTCAACACCGTTGTGGGTAGTAACCGCCTTAAAGACAGTTTACCACAAGTTACTTTATACGATCCTTACAAAAACAAATCGGTTTCAGCAACTGTTATCAGTGCTGATCAAGGGAAAGTGACTTTTAAAACTCCAGATGCTACGCCGAATGGTTATGACTTAACAACGGGACAACCGTTGGATATTAAAGTTGATGGCATAAAGCGATCTACGTTTACTTATTTTGATATTACAAGCATTTTTGATAAAACGACGGGTATTTTGAAAGTCGTTCCCAAAGATCATGAATTAGTACAGGGATTATTTGCCAAGACTGCTGAACTGGATATTGGTGCCGCCTCGGAGTCTACGGCATACACGTCAGCTTCTGGTGAGCTAAAAATAGCTCCAGATGGTACTTATATTACTTTGTCGTTATTTGAACCTGCGGTTAAATCTAATTTAAAAAAGAAGGTAAGTGGCAATTTAGTAATACCTGCAAAGGTAATCAACCTTCAAGGGCAGTCTTTATCTCAGGCAGACTACGCTGTGACTGATTTCAAATACGAAATGTTACCGGTGATTCTAAGCGTTAAGCCTCTGTTGAGATTGGTAAGTGGTAAAGATAGGGAAGTGGATTTGTCGGGATATAGCTTTGATAGTGGTTCTAAAGCATGTGTTGATGGCGATCATTGTAGTGCAACTTCTGCTACAGACAGCGATGTTAAGTTTAACATCTCAAAATCTGATACAGGTGCTACAAAATCAGTGAAAATTTACGTGGAAGATTCAATTGGAGCAAAATCTGGCGAAAAAACTTTTGATTATGCCGATATACAAAGCGATGCTACGCATAAAGCAGCTAAAGACGAAGCAGTTACTATCAATGCAGTAACTGCTTCTGGTGCATCAGCTAAAGGAGTATTTAACGGCACGCCAAAAGTTAATTTTTATAATGATGCAGTAGGGCAGGAACTTATTGGAACTGTCGCTAGTATCGCTGTTACGGCAGACAAAGATGGTGTAACGTTTAGGATGCCAGAGTTGAATGTAGATAAAGTTAATGGCGAGAAAGTGGTTTATGTGCAGGTGGTTAATGGTGATACCATCGATGAATCTTCATTAAAGCCATTTACCTATACTTATGTTAATCCAAACATAACTAATGTTGATCCTGCAGCCAGATTATATGATGGCGCTGATACAACCATAAGTTTAACAGGTACTAATTTTGTGACCGGTGCAAAAGTATGGAAAGTTGGTGCTGCTACACCTTATGATACAACTTTTTCTTCAAGTACCACGCTTAACTTCGCCATGCCAAAAGGTACGGTTGGAACAGTGAATTTTTATGTTAAAAATCCTACTGGAGCGCAGTCAACGCCAGCAACTTTTACCTATGCTGATATCCAAGGTGGTCAGACTTTGTCATATGGTCCAGGTGCAACCATTAAAGCAGTAGATGCTTCTGGCACAACAACTGTTAGTGGGGTGTTTACCAGTAAAGAGACAACAGTTATCAAATTCTATCACAATGATCAAACGCCATTTATTGGATTTGATACTGCAGGTACGCCAAATGGAGACGGCAGCGCAGTAACGTTTTCTATGCCGAATTTACCTGTAAACGCAAACGAGCAAAACTTGCCAATTTATGTTCAAGTGGTAAATGGTGGTGGTGATAAAACTGCACTCAAATCATTCGTGTACAATTATAATTCTCCAATCATAAACACCGTTACTCCCCCAGCCAGATTGCTTGGTGGTGATGACGAAACAATTGCTTTAGTAGGTGATTATTTTGCCAATGGTGCCACAGTGTGTGTGGATAATCTTACTCCTTGTTACACTGCCACTGTTACAGATGCGAGAAATCTGACTTTTAGTATGCCAGCTTCTGCTACGGTGAAATTGGCAAATATTTATGTTAAGAATTCAAATGGCGCAAAATCTGCAACAACAGCTTTTGCCTATGCAGATATTCAAAGTGATGCCAAGGGAACACAGGGGCAAACTGATGCCACCATTACGGCAGTTGGTGCTTCAGGTAAAAAGGTGTTTGGCGGTTTGCCGACGATTAATTTCAGCAAGGATGATGGAAGTTCCATTGGAACTGCTAAAGCAACATCAGTAAGCACAGATGGCAATACGATAACGTTTAAAATGCCAGATTTGAAGGTGACCGCTCAAGCTGGTGCTGTCTTACCTGTGCATGTACAGGTAATTAATGGTAATGGAATAGATAAATCTTCCATACAGCCATTTGCTTATACGTATTCTTATCCGATCATAAACGACATTACACCTCCTGCCAGGTTAGTTAACGGTGATTCTTTAACCACGATCAATGGTAGCGGATTTGTGACTGGTACATCAGGTGCTACTGTGGTTTTTGCTGAGGAACCCGGTACATCTTTAGCAATACAAAGGTTAGAGACAAATCAGATTATTGTACATACCTTGGCACATAATGCAGGTTCCAGCTTTAAATTTAAAGTTGTCAATCCAGGTGGTGCTGCAGCAACTTCGACAGATGCGCAGAAAATAAGCTATGCAGATATAGCAGTGCCAACGGGAGAGGCAGCAGTAAGCGGTGATGCAAACTTTATAATTACTGCCCCCGATGCTGCGTTTAGAAAAGACCATGTTAAGGTAACGTTTAACGGCACTGAAGCTACTGGTATTAGTGTTAGTGACACGGGTGACAAAATTACTTGTAAAGTGCCAAATATAGTTAATCCTTCACCAGCTACTGTCGCTGTTAAAGTGACCAACTTGAATGCTGATGGTTCTGATGCAGACTATTCCAATCCAATAACTGTTAATTATTATGCCGCCCCAACCATAACCAGCATTGCACCTCCTGTAAGATTGGTTGATGGTGATTTGTTAGTTAAATTAACTGGAACTGGGTTTGTAACTGGAACTGATATAACTAATAGCTCACGAGTGTATTTTAACGATGCAACCACTCCGTTAACTACAGGCGTGACTATTGTATCTTCGACGGAAATAGACGTCACTACACCAGCAGTTCTTGTGGGCGGTAATGTCAATATAGTAGTTGGAAACCCTGGAAGTACTGCTAAATCTCCTGCAAAGCAGTTGGCTTACAAAGGTATAGTAACTCCATCCAAAACAGCATTTAATGGCGAAAGCTTTACTATAAATTCTGTCGATGCTGCTGCTGTGTTTAAAGTCGCGGCGCATATCAGCGTTAAATTTAATGATGTTGTAGTGCCAGCGTCAGACATAACGAGTGATGGTAAAGTTATTACTTGTAAGGTGCCAAGCTTAGGCACTGCTACTTTGCAGAACGTTATAGTTGAAGTGGCAAATCTTGATGATACTGATGCAACTAAGATTTTAGATAAAGCTCGTGTGACAGATATTACTTATTACGTCGGTCGACCAACAATTACTGATGTGAAGCGTTTTGATGCTTCGCCAGCATTAGTGTTGAATGGTGGGGGTGCTTTGCCTGGAGCAGCGCCTATTGTTGTGACCGGAACTACTTTGAGCTCTATTGATAAAGTAGAGATAGGGGATGGAAAAAGTCCTGAAGCATATACCGACTTAAAGACAGGTACAGGAAATTGGACTTATGATACCGCTAGTCAGAAAATCAAAATAACTGGTATTCCTACAGGTAATTATACTCCTGACCTCACCGTGCATTTGCGGTTCCATAATGAGCTGGATGGTACATATATTCAGCCAGCAGATTCGACTAACAGTCAGGTAAAGTACAAGGCGTTGAACTATACTTTTACTCCTTCGGAAGGTGATGCTTTGACTGATAAAACTGCAGCGCGTCTTGATGGTAATGATAAAATTGCTATTGCCGGTCTTTCTGGTTTTGCTCTTGATTCTACTGCAGGTCTTTATGTTGGTGGGACGTCGGCAACTAAGCAAAGTGACATGAATTATTTAACACCAGAGCATGCTTATGCCGATGCAGCGCCAGTTATCCTTTATAATGGAGCAAAAGATAATAATAATGAGCATGCAACAGCTGTGAGCTCTATAAAATATCATAGAGTTTATTTGCAATGTGCTGTACCTAATGCTAACTGGAACATAACAGATGCAAAAGGCAAAATATTTAATATGCTAAACCATGAGGGGCAATCACCTGCAGAATATGGTACGGATAGTAATTTTTCTTGGGCATCTGATCAAGGAGATCCGTCTTATCCGAATCCAACTAGATTCGCTTGTGGATATAAATACCAACTAAAAAAAGACTATGTTGTTAATTTGGCTGAGCAATATACTGCATCAACAATTAAGGATGCTAAATTTCTTAATGTAGATCCAAGCGCTCCATACCGTTGTAGTAGCAATGGTAGTTCGAGTTGTAAATATTATTATACTATCAATTAAAAAATAATTTTTCTTGAACATCCTCCACAAAACACGCTCTTTTCATTGAAAAATGAGAAAGCGTGTTTTGTGTTTTGTGGGGGATTGAAAACGTGAATTAGTATGGGTTATTGATGGTTCGTAAAGATTACGTAGCCGCAGACTTTAGTCTGCGTCATAAACATATGCTAACCAAAACATATAGTAAAAATCAATACGCAGACTAAAGTCTGCGGCTACGGGTCTGCGGCTACGGGTCTGCGGCTACGGGTTTGCGATTACGGATCTGCGGCTACGGGTTTGATGTTATTTAATTCGCTACAGGCATTTTCTTAGATATTTTTTGAGAATTGTGCTAAAATATTGCATCACATATGTAAAGTAAATTACTATATAAATCAACAAGTTAAAATTTAAATTTAAAAAAATCATATAATTTAAATTACATTAACGCAAAATATAAAATTTTAAATTCAATCATAGCTTATTTATGTCAGAACTAGCCAGAGAAATTATTTCCATACCAATCGAAGAGGAACTTAAACAATCCTATCTTGACTATGCGATGAGCGTTATCGTCGGGCGTGCTTTGCCTGATGTGCGCGATGGGCTAAAACCCGTTCATCGTCGCGTGCTTTTCGCCATGCACGAGCTGGGTAATGACTGGAATAAAGCCTACAAAAAATCGGCACGTATTGTCGGTGACGTTATCGGTAAATATCATCCTCATGGCGATACTGCTGTTTATGATACGATTGTCCGTATGGCGCAACCATTTTCTTTGCGCTATATGTTGGTTGACGGGCAGGGTAACTTCGGTTCTGTTGATGGTGACTCGCCAGCAGCTATGCGTTATACCGAAATCCGACTTTCTAAAATTGCGCATACTGTTCTCAGCGATCTTGATAAAGAAACGGTAGATTTTGTACCGAACTATGACGGCACGGAATTTATACCTTTTGTTATGCCAACCCGTATTCCCAATCTTTTAATCAATGGTTCGGCTGGTATTGCTGTTGGTATGGCGACCAATATTCCGCCGCATAATTTAAGCGAAGTCATTGATGCTTGCGTTGCCACGGTTGATAATCCTGAAATTACTATCGATGAAGTGATGCAACATGTTCCGGGTCCTGATTTTCCGACTGCGGCAATTATTAATGGTCGCGCTGGTATTTTGGAAGCGTATCGTACAGGACGCGGGCGCATCCATATTCGGTCACGCGTGCACATTGAAGGTGAAGAAGGCGAAAAACAGACTATTGTCGTTGATGAGTTGCCTTACCAGGTTAATAAAGCCACCTTACTCGAAAGAATTGGCGAATTAGTGCGCGAAAAAAGAATTGAAGGCATTACGGCGATTCGCGATGAATCCGATAAAGATGGGATGCGAATGGTTGTTGAATTGCGTCGTGGTGAGCCTGCTGAAATCGTTTTAAATAATCTTTACGCCAATACGCAAATGCAAGTTGTTTTTGGTATCAACATGGTGGCGCTGGACAATGGTCAGCCGCGTATTTTAAATATTTTGCAGATGATTTTGGCGTTTTTACAACATCGTCGTGAAGTTGTAACGCGCCGTACGGTTTTTGAATTACGTAAAGCTCGGCAACGTGCACATATCCTAGAAGGTTTAGGTGTTGCTTTGGTAAATATCGATACCATTGTGGCTTTGATTAAAGCCGCTCCTGGACCTGCCGAAGCTAAGCAAAGACTGCTTGCCCAGAATTGGCCTTTAATGTCTATGCAAGCTTTGTTAGAACACACCGGAAACAATATTTCCCGCCCGGAAGGTTTAGCTGAGGAATTTGGTGTAACTACAACTGGTTATAAATTATCTGAAGCGCAGGCACAAGCAATTTTAGAATTGCGTTTGCATCGTTTAACTGGGTTGGAACAAGATAAAATTTTTAAAGAATACAATGAATTGCTTGAATTAATTAAAAATTTACTGGAAATTTTGCACGATCCTAAGCTATTGATGCAGATTATTCGCCGTGAACTTTTAGAAATCAAAGAACAATTTGGCGATGCGCGTCGCACGGAAATTATTGAAAGTCAGACAGATTTAACCATGGAAGATTTAATTCCTGACGAAACGGTTGCGGTTACTATCTCGCATACCGGATATGCAAAAAGTCAGCCGATAGTGGAATATCAGGCGCAGCGTCGTGGCGGTAAAGGACGAGTTTCTACAAAAGTCAAAGAAGAAGATTTTGTTGAACATTTATTGATTGCCAACACGCACGATACGGTTTTATGTTTCTCTAATCGCGGTAAAGTTTATTGGCTTAAAGTATACATGTTGCCGCAGGGTAGTGCGCAGGCGCGTGGTAAGCCGATTGTAAATCTGTTGCCACTAGAAAAAGATGAGAAAATTAGCGCTATTTTACCAGTGCGTGAATATAGTCCCGAAAGTTATGTTTTTATGGCGACGGCTCATGGCATTGTGAAAAAAGTGTCTTTGGATAATTTTTCTCGTCCGCGTGCCAATGGTATTATTGCTGTTGATTTGGATGAAAACGATTACTTGATTGGTGTTTCTTTGACTGACGGTAAGCGCGATATCATGCTTTTTAGCGATAGCGGCAAAGCGGTGCGTTTTAAAGAGGATCAAGTTCGGGCAGTAGGCAGAACGGCGCGCGGTGTGCGTGGTATGAGCTTGAAGGCTGGACAAAAAATCGTTTCTTTAATGGTTATCAAGGAAGGAGGCGCAATTTTAACGGCAACGGAAAATGGTTATGGAAAACGCACGGAAATAGGTGAACACACCTTAATTAATCGTGGCGGACAAGGCGTGATTGCTATTTGCGTCAGTGACCGTAATGGTAAAGTTGTTGGTGCAATTCAAGTACATGATGGCGACGAAATTATGTTGATTAATGATCAGGGTAATTTAGTACGCACCAGAGTTGATGAAGTTTCTATCATTGGTCGCAATACCCAGGGCGTAAGATTGATTAATCTTGCGGAAGGAGAGAAATTGGTCGGTGTGCAAAGAGTTGATGGGACTGAAGATGTAACAGAGGAGACTCAGGCTACTGAATTGGTGTATTAACACATATTTTAACGCAGGCTAAAGCCTGCGGCTACGGAATCACAATTATTATAATACCTCAACTTTTTGAGATATTACGATTTTTCAAATAACATATTGATTTATAAAGAAATTACATTTGCATATCTTCTATGTTAAAGCCAGTTTTATCCAACGTTCCCATCATTACCATCGATGGTCCATCCGGTACCGGTAAAGGCACTGTCGGTTGGCTTTTAGCGCAAAGGTTTAAAATGCACTTTCTTGATAGTGGTGCTTTATACCGAGCTTTTGCTTCTGTAGTCTTATGTGCCGAGCAATCTGCTAAAATTGATCTGGAAAATGAATTATCTTTGCTTAACTTATTAAAAGATCTTCAGGTATCTTTTGTCGCGAATCACGATGGATCTAATTACCATACACAAGTTTTTTTTGAAAAGCACAATCTTTCCGATCATATCCGTAGTGAAGAATGCGGTAAAATGGCTTCCAAACTAGCTGCCAACCAGCATGTTCGCGCTGTTCTTTTAGATTGGCAACGTAGCTTTGCAAAAAAACCAGGTTTAGTGACTGATGGTCGTGATATGGGTACTGTGGTTTTTCCAGATGCTAACTTAAAAATATTTCTTATGGCAACAGCGGAAGAAAGAGCGCATCGGCGCTACAAACAGTTGAAAGAGCAGGGAATTAATGTTAGTCTCGACAAGATTTTGACTGATTTACAGGAGAGAGACGAGCGTGACATGAAACGTTCTGTATCTCCCTTGAAACCAGCCAAAGATGCAATTTTGATTGACACCACTAATTTGGGGATCGATGAAGTATTGCGAGAAATTCTTAATTTAGAATTTTAAATTAACGAATAGTTTCGCGACGCTATTTTTTGGGTGCTGCTTTTACTTTATGTTGAGTGGCGTATTTTTAATTTATTAAAATTTTTTTATTTATATGAACGATAACACTATTAACGATAATATTATTATAGATAGCTTTGCCAGTTTATTCGAAGAAAATATGGCAGTAAAAAGCTTTGAACCAGGAGCCTTAATAACTGCTAAAGTAGTTTCTATAGATCCAGAATGTATAATTGTTGACACGGGATTAAAATCTCTGGCACGCATTTCAAAAAAAGAATTTCTCAATAATTTGGGTGAACTTGAGGCAAATATTGGTGACGATGTTGAAGTTGTTTTAGAAATATTGGAAGACGGAAGCGGGACGACACGTGTATCACGTGAAAGAGCTCGTCGTATTACTGCTTGGCGCAACTTGGAAGATGCGTTTACTTCAGGCAAAAGCGTTATCGGAATTATTGTTGAGCGTGTACGCGGTGGTTTTACAGTTGAAGTTGATAAAGTCAAAGCTTTTTTGCCAGGTTCTTTATTGGATACCAAACCTATCCCTGATCCATCTTATTTAGAAGGTCGTGATCTTGAGTTTAAAGTTATCAAAGTCGACAAAAAACAGAATAATATTGTGGTTTCACGCCGCGCTGTTTTACTCGCTGAAAATGATACCGAAAGACAGGCAATGTTGGAAACTTTACATGAAGGTGATGTTGTTACCGGTATTGTTAAAAATCTTACCGATTACGGTGCCTTTATCGATTTGGGCGGTGTTGACGGGCTATTGCATATTACCGATATTTCCTGGAAACGTATTCGTCATCCTAGTGAAATAATCAAAATCAAAGATGCTATTCAGGTTAAGATTTTGAAATTCGATCGTGAGAAAGGTCGTGTTTCTTTAGGCATGAAACAGCTGGCTGATGATCCATGGAAAGATATTGAAAGACGTTATCCAAGTGGATCACGCGTGTTTGGTAAAGTTACCAATATTACGGATTATGGTTGTTTTGTTGAAATCGAAAATGGAATTGAAGGATTGGTACATGTATCCGAAATGGATTGGACTAACAAAAACTCTCAACCTTCGAAAATTGTAACTGCTGGACAAGAAGTTGAGGTAATGATTTTAGAAATCGATGGCGATCGACGTCGTATTTCTTTGGGTATGAAACAGTGCAAACCAAACCCATGGAGAGAATTTGCTATTACTCATAAAAAAGGTGATAAAATTACCGGAAAAATTAAGTCAATTACCGATTTTGGTATCTTCTTAGGCCTAGATGGCGATATTGACGGTTTGATCCACGTTTCTGATCTATCCTGGAATGAACAGGGCGAAAAAATTATTCGCAACTACAAGAAAGGTCAAGAAGTTGAAGCGGTTATTTTGGGAGTTGATGCTGAACGTGAGCGTATTTCATTGGGCGTCAAGCAATTAGAACATGATATCTATACTGATTATCTCGAAACACATCCAAGGGGTAGTGTTGTTTTTGGTAAAGTTACTAACGTTACCACAAAAGAAGCTACAGTTGATTTGGGTGATGGTATGGAAGGACATATTCGTGCCGCTGATGTCAGTAGAGAGCGAGTTTTGGATGTAACTCAATATCTTGCTCTTGATGATGAAATTGAAGCCAAAGTAATGGGAGCGGATAAAAAGAATCGATGCATTAATCTATCCATTAAAGAGCTCCAGACTGAAAGCGAAGGAGAAGCTCCGGTTAACACTCAGTTTGGTGATTTGTTGAAAGAGCAAATTAACGAACAGGCGGAAGAAACTGAAGAAGAAACCGAATAATTGTAAACATAGGTTTTAACCTGTGTGATTGTAGCCGCAGGTTTTAACCTGTGTGATTGTAGCCGCAGGTTTTAACCTGCGTTCCACTAAAGCCTGTTGTGAAATGTATTGCGCAGGCTAAAGCCTGCGGCTACGGAACCTGCGGCTACGGAATCTGCGGCTACGGAACCTGCGGCTACGGAATCTGCGGCTACGGAACCTGCGGTTATGGTATAATGTTTATAGGAAAAACTTATGCGTATACTATCTTTTCTCATCTTTCTTTGTCTTTTTATCCTTGGATTAACTTTTGCGTTTTTAAATAATAACCAAGTGGTCTTTAACTATTATTTGGGTAGCAAACAGTTTTCTTTATCTTTGCTTTTAGTTTTGTCAGTCGGAGTAG